>OHAS01001078.1_pt1 | contig 22415 bp, 18 predicted proteins | sample 1577131 | NCBI WGS metagenome assembly OHAS01 (sample SAMEA3541566, study PRJEB24748) | human gut metagenome | biome: human gut; feature: human-associated habitat; material: faeces | place: China | collected 2012 | reverse complement strand
CTCAAAATCCGTTGGTGGCAACACCGTGTGGGTTCAAGTCCCACCACCGGCACCAGCCTCTAAAACCGCTTGTTTCCTTGTTTTTCGGGGAACAGGCGGCTTTTCTTTTGCGTGTTCAAAAAACGGGCCTTGCTTTTCGTCTGCTGTTTTTCGTCTGTCATTTTGCCAAATGGCCAAAACCTTCGCCAATCATTTTCAAATACAAAAAATTATTTTCTTATAAAACAATTTTTCATGCGGTTTGAATTGGTTTTTCTCTCATCTTTTCTGGAAGCTCCAAAGGCAGGCAGTCATTGGCGATCCATGCGGTTTCATCCTTATGCTTCACATTTAGATGCGCATAAATCGTTTCCGTTGTAACGGGCGTGCTGTGCCCCAGCCATTCCTGTATTTTCTTCATATCCTGTCCCCTTTCATACAGCATGCTTGCACAACTATGCCGAAGGCCATGAAAAGTAATCTTTTTCAGGCCACGTTTCTTCACAAGCTGTGAAAATTTGCATGTAACGTAGTCAGGTCTTAACAGGTGCCCGGTCTCATCAAGACAAATGTAATCCTGATCGCCCATATAATAGCAATTGCCCATCCGTTCACGCTGCTGCTCCTGCTGCTGAAGCTCCCAATCCAGAAATGCTTCCATCTGCGGGATAAGGGGGTACGTTCGGAAGCTTTTTTTATTTTTGGTGCGATCCTTGCGAATGATTTTGTGTTCCCCCTGTACACTCACCTCAATGACCGTGTGGCATACTGTTATGGTTTTCTTTTTCCGGTCGATGACAGCTTTGCGAATCCCCAATGCCTCGCTGCGGCGCATCCCATAAAAAGCGGCGAACATGACCGGCACCCGGATGGGAGAATGCATCAGGTCGTTCACCAGCTCCCGCAGCTCATCTGTGTCTGCATATGGAGCAACATAATTGTCCACCTTTGGTGCAACAACGTAGTCCGCAACATTGTACTGCAGGATACGCAGCACTACCACTGCATCCTGCAATGCCTTATGTATTACCGCATGATAATGCCGAATGGTGTTGCCCTTGATTGGCTTTCCTCTGTATGTCCGCGTCTTGCAATACTTGTAAAACAGCGTCAGTTCTACCGCCGAAAGTTCCTCCAGCGTTGCATTGTGTTCTCTAAAATATGGGAGCAATGGATTGTGAACGGTTCGCCAATACCCTGCAAATGTATCCTCTTCCACATCTGCTTGAATGATTTCAAGCCATCGTAAGAGGTAATCCGTAAAATACATATCCTTGCGAATCGGAATCGACTTCAGCGACATAGCACCATCCGTGCCCTTGGATTGCTTTTTTGCGTCAATCATCGCAAGCGTCAATTTACCGCTGGTAAAGTCCTCTCTCCACTCCTTCAGCATTCGTTTGGCATCACGCTCCGTTTGTCGTTTTCCATCATAGGGAATTCCTGTTGGGAACCATTTCGGCAGCTTTCGGTTTCCCTTTTCAGGGTTCGGCAGACTTAAAACCATATAATAGTAGCCGTGCTTGTGGTCCAAATGGCCTGCTATAATTTTTTGTTTAGCCATAATATCCTCCTTCTTCCTTGCAGACCGCTTTCGGTTGACGGCCTTAATTTATCACTCAGAAGCCGTAATAACAAGTGTGCCGATTTGCTCGGAAAACGAAATCACATATTTGACAGCCCCATAAAATAATTCACCAAGTGTACTTTTGGTATTCTGTACTCACGTCCGACACGAAAGTAGAAAATCCCTTTCCCCTGTAACCAGCGAGCCGCCGTTTTTTTCGTTCTAACATCCAAAATAGAACGTACATCCTCCAACGAAAGAATATCCGGGTAATTCTCCAAACGCTTTATATTTTTCGATTTCATTTTTATGCCTCCTTCACTTATAGCACGGGCTGAATATATAGGCATCAAATATACAAAAAAACACAGCGGCAATCTCTCGTCATCACTTGCTCTCATAGGAGATCTTCACGAGAATTGCCGCCGTGTCTGTTTCATCAAAATGCGCCTATTTGACACCACTTCCCGACGCAAGGGCAATATTTGACTGTGCCACTGGTTAAGAGGCCTCCACAGGGTTCTCACCCTCCCCACCTTCTGTGAGGCCGCCCAATGCTGTGACGCGTTCAAGGCGGGAGTATCATTATGCTTGCCCATTTTCATCGCGCATAGCCCACCACAGGCCATGTAAAAGATTTCCGATTCATTCAGAATATCATTTCCGCTTGCTGGCACCTTTGTGTTGCAGCAGGACAAACGTATGTAGCCAAACTATTGGATATTTGATTTTCAAAGAACATTTGCCTCAGCAGCCGGGGTCAGCTTCTGATGCCTCTTTCAGAGTGAAATCACGAAGGATGCTTTCCATAATGTTACGATCTTTACCCGACAATGTTTTTGATAACCGCTTCAATAAATGCCGTTGTTCTAAATTTAAGTATTTTCGATCCAGTCGGTATCCGTCTGCAATTTTCACACCGCCCTTGTATTTACCGCGTATTGTCACAATCGGGTAATTACGGGTCAGTTCATCAATGTCATAGCAAATCGTTCGGAGCGAAACATGAAATTCATTCGCAAGGTTTTTCATCGTGTCCTGTTTTCTTTGACAAAGCACTTCAAGAATCGCCCTGCGACGTTCATTCGCTCCCACTATGGAATCACCTTCCCTCCTTCCCTCTGTCCGTATCATAAGGGTTAAATATGCAAGTCCATTGCACAATTAAAAAGAATTCACAAAAAATTAATATAATATAAATAAAAGAATGAGCTTACACTTAAAGCAAGCTCATTCCAAGTCAAGTATTCTGTTGTAAAGAATGGAAGCCAATGGGAACGTTGATAGGCAACAACTTTGCCGCCCAGTTACTGCCTCTGGCAACCAGCATCGGCGCATTGGTCAGCCCCCAGGTTTCTAAGTGAACAAGCGCTTCTTAAGACACTGTATCTGGCTACATTTGAAGTAACCAAAAACGGACACTGCCGATTCGTAGCTTTGGAAAGGTCTATGGTGAGCTTTCTCTCATGTTGGAAGGTCGGCTTCCAGAGTAAATAGCACACCAATTCTGTACCATATGGTGATAATGCGTCTAACCCCCTTCAAAAAATGGCAGACGCAGCTCCGGAGGCAGAACAATACTGCACAGATGGATATTTTGGTTATCTGGATGTCATCTTTCCAGGTAAGCATACCTTCAATATCCACAACCAAAACGATACCTTCATGGTGGAGAATGTCAATGCGAACCTACGCTATTATATCCCCACACTAGCACGGCGCAGCAGATGTTTTCCCGGAAAGCGGGAAATCTTCCAGCTGTCCTTACCGTTCTTGTCCTCCCCTACAACCGTTTTGGACTTCAAAGTTGCTCAATAGTGAAAAACTGTACTCACTTTAAACAGATGAGTGCAGTTTTCATTTGTATGTAAACTATGAACATTAAGATTTAATTTTCGAATAAAAACGGAGCAAGGTAAAGGCTTAAATGTCTTTCTTGCCTTATTTTTTGTACTGACATAGAAAAGTTTATGCGAAACAGCCCAGCAAAGAATTCAATCGACGGTGAGTTCTCACGGCAATATCTCATCTCTGGTGCTGGCCACAGTCTCAAAACATAGCTTTTATGTTATTAACAATCTGTATAAGGAGATCAAGCCTCCAGGCTTTGCTCTTTTCCCCTTTGGCGAGCATGCAAGATTGTCAAAGATGCCCAAATTACAAAAAAACTAACAGCGATTGAGCAATGTTCGACTGCTTCGAACGTGCACACATAATTATTTATATCCATGCTCGCACGCCTGTTCCTCCACTGCTTTGCACAGCTCATCTATATGAGCATACATGAATTGCGCGGCCTTCTCCCCGTCATGGTCGCAGATGGCCTGCGCAATCTGCTCGTGCTCTTTCACATATACTCTGCCTCGCTCCCGTGTGACAAGCGTCTCCATGACAGCCTCTATTTTTTTCTCCTCATAGATCAGCATGTTCAAAATGGGGCAAATAAACTTGTTGTGGCTGATGTCGGCCACGACCGCATGAAACTCCAGAGCGGGCTCCGTGGGATCCCGGTTCTGCTCCACAGTATCGCGGTGGTCTTCCACAGAACGTATAAGTACCGCGATATCCTCCGCCCTGGCGTTGATGGCTGCCTGCCGTGCCGCCTCTGTCTCCAACGCACGCCGTACATATAAAAGCTCGATCAACTCGCCATATTCCGTTACCTTCATGGCCTTGCTCAGCTTTTCCTGCATGCGCGTGCGCTCTAGACGTTCTTCAAGCTCCTCCAGATGAGCCTGCCCGATTGGCGTGAGCACACGGCCTTGATTGCTCTTTTGGACGGTATACTCGCGATAGTCCAGCTCCTTAAGATACCGCCCAATGGTGGCTGTACTGCAGTCAATACCAAAGCTCAACAGATCCTCACGCAGCACCCACGAACCTGCCGGTTCATCCTTGTCCGCGATAAAGCGCAACAAGAGATAGGAGATCATTTTTGTGCGCGATGAAAACAGGCCTGTACGCATTAAACTTTTTTCACTGTTAAATACCATTTTGATACTCATTTCTTGTAAAAGATTATCAGAATATTTCCATATTATGGTTAAATTATAACGCTATTTTTGCTGTTTTGCAATTCTCATTGACGTTATGCACTTTCTTTGCCATTCTTTTTCGGACGTCCGTTCCAGCACCAAGCCGCAACGCCTCCCAGCACTACAGCCGCCCCCACCAGGGCCCAAGGGCCTGGCACCTCGCCCACCAGCAGCGCCACCAGCAAAGGATTCAGCACTGGATCCAGCATCAAGAGGATAGATGTCTCCACCGGCGGCGTGCAGGGAGCGGCCTTTGCAAAAAGAATCATGGGAATCCCTGTGGATATCACGCCCAGAAATACCACAGCTACCAAAGATACCGCCGTGACAACCGGCGGCTCTGTTATGACCGCCGCGGCCCCAATGCCAACAGAGAGCAAACACGAGACCATACCATATTCTATCACATCTGCGCCAGAGTATCGGGCATACAGTGTATTGACCGCCATCAATATCCCGCTGCACAGTGCAAGCAAATTGCCCACCAGATGTCCGGGCGACAGCTCGTCCAGGAAGAAAAGCGCGATTCCTCCCATAAGCACGGCCGTGAGCAAGATATCTCTGCGTTGCGCCCTCCGGCGTAGCACAAGCCACGACAGAAGCACCACAAACATGGGGTTTGTATATTGCAGCACGATAGCATTAGCTGCTGTCGTGAGCTTATTGGCGGCCACAAAGCATGTGGTACATGCATAGCTGCAGACTGCACCCAGCAAGACGGGGCGAGAAAAGCGCATCTTAAAGTTTCCCCGGGCTATACCAAGGCAAAAAAATGCGAACATTTTTTCTGCTGCACTGATGACAAGCGGGTTCCAATCCACAAACTTGAACGCCGCGCCCATGGTGCTGTATCCCACAGCTGTGAGAATCAGATACAGCCGTGCGCGCGCCGCTCCCACCACAGCCTGGCGCTCGCTGTATTCCAGCTCCGTCCCGCTCAATAATATCCCTCCCGCGTCCAGCCGGCCAGCGGCATATCCTTCTCCCAACCCGTGGCCTCCAGACGCTGGCAGAGCAACTGTGCGCAGCGATTTGCACGCTTGATCTCTGCGTCCTCGTCTATTGTACGCATGCGGCCGTTCTCTACCACAAACGCCCCGTCAATCAACACTGTGTCCACCTCGCTGCCGCTGGCCGAATAGACAAGGTTCGGCACGATATTGCGCACCGGCCACGCCAGCACAGGGCTCATGGCAGGTGTGTCCAGAGCCACGAGTACAACGTCCGCCTTTTTGCCCGCCCGTAATGAGCCCACGCTTTCCTCCATACCCATACACTGTGCTGCCTCGATAGTAGCCATACGCAGCACCTTCCATGCGGGAAAACTAGTGGGATCTGTATTTTTCACCTTATGCAAAATGGATGTGAATTTCATCTCATTAAACAGATTGTTGCAGTTGTTGCCGGGAGCTTGGTCTGTCCCAAGGCCTACACGGCCGGCGAGCGCCATATAATCCTGTGCAGGCGGTATCTCTCCATTGATGATACCGATGCTGCCTGTACACAACGCCATGCTGACACCACGCTCAGCTAGAAGCGCCCGTTCCGCCGCGGTTGTCTCGGTGATATGCGCCGTATGCAGGCGGCGATCCAGATACCCCAATTCGTCCAGCAGTTCTACCGGCCGTTTTCCATACCGCTGCATCACCTGCCGGGTCTCCCGGGGACTCTGGGCAACGTGCATATGAATGCCGAGATTCATCTTTTCCGCGTAGCTCCGGATCTCTTTCAGCAGCGGCACCGAGCACATCTCGCTGGCCTGCGGTCCCATCATGCAGGTAATGCGCCCATTGTATGTTTGATGGTATTTCTCCACAAGGCGCACCGCATCGGAGAATTTTTTGTTTTCCCGTGCCGTGTCAAACTCCCGAAGCGCCGTATCCTCCACACCATAGGTCACGGTCGGCAAGCCGTTGATCATCTCGGCCGCTACCACGCGCGTACCTGCCGCGATATGATTTTTAATCAGCTCAAGCATGGGGAAGTCATAATCGCAGAAGGTTGTGGTGCCTTTTTTTACAGCTTCGATGATATTCAGCATAGAACCGGCAACCAGATCCTCTGTTTCAGCCAAACTGAGAAGCGGAAGGACACCACTGTACATCCATTTTGCGATATCCTGGCTGCCTCCTCGCACGATTGCATTAGACGTATGAATATGACAGTCGATCAGCCCTGGAAGCACGGCATGATCATGCGCATCTACATAACGATGGGCGGAATACTGTTTCAGTATCTCCGGTGCCGGCCCCACTGCAACAATGCTGTCTCCCCTAATGGCAACGGCACCGTTCGGGATCATCCCTGAACCGGGGCCTTCCATCGTCAGCACATATCCTCCATGGATAATAACGTCAAGTGTCATATTTTCTCCCTCTTGTTTATTGAAGCGTAAAACCTCCATCCAGCAGGATATATTGTCCTGTCATGAATGCGGAATCCTCTCCTGCCAGAAATAGAACAGTCGGCGCAATGTCCTCCGGTACAGCGATGCGCCCCAGCGGATAGCTCGCGGCCAAAGCCGCCACATTTTTCTCGTATGCCTCTCCGCTGCCCATGTCGGCTCGAAACATAGGGGTATCCGTACCTGCCGGACATACAGCGTTTACGCGGACACCATATTCAGCAAATTCCAGCGCAAGGCCACGTGTGAGCTGTAAAAGCCCTCCTTTGGAGCAAAGATAGGCGATGCATCCTTTGGTCGCCACAAAACCTAGCTCCGAAATAGTGTTGACAATGGTTCCCCTGCTTTTCCGCAGCAGCGGCAGCGCATACTTTGCACACAGAAATGCACCACGCAGGTTTACCTCCAGCACTGTATCCCAGTCAGCAACACACATTTCCTCCGCTCTGCCCCTGATGGATACACCTGCGTTGTTACACAGCGTATCAAGACCTCCAAAGGTCACCTCGACAAATTCCATCAGCTTGCATATCTCTTCTTCCTTGCGTACATCGCATGGAAAAAAACGCACCCGTTCACCATATTCTTCCCGCAGCAGGCTCTCTGCCCTTTCACCACGTATCCGTCCCGAAGCAGCCATCACCACATTTGCTCCTTCTGCAAGGAAGGCCCGCGCAGCAGCAAACCCTATGCCGCTTGTGCCGCCTGTTACGAGAATAGTTCTATTTTGAAAGCGCATATGGCACCCTCTCCTCTCACTTGATTCCCAGATAAGTCGTCTGCACGGTAGGATCCTCCATAAGGTCCCGGGCATTGCCTTGCATGGCAATGTGTCCCACACTCAGCACATAACCCCGGTGGGCAACCTCCAATGCAATAAAGGCATTCTGTTCTACCAGCAGAATCGTCGTTCCCAGGTCACGGTTGATCTGTTGGATCTTTTCAAACATCTCGTCTATAACGATAGGCGCCAGCCCGAGGCTGGGTTCATCCAGCATCATAAGCTTTGGCCGCGCCATCATGGCACGCCCTACCGCCAGCATTTGCTGTTCACCGCCGGACAATGTTCCTCCCATCTGATTCTGCCGCTCTTTTAAGCGCGGAAACAAGTCGAACACCTCGGTGTACAAGTCGTTCACGATACCGTTTCTCTTCTCGAGGAAAGCGCCGGCCCTCAGATTTTCTTTCACCGTGAGATTGACAAATATCCGCCTGCCCTCGGGCACCAGAACAATGCCGCGCTCCACACTTTGATGTGCACGCGTGGGAGCCGGTGCTCCTTCAAAAATTATGGCACCGTTTTTCTTGTCCTTATCTCCTGCGATCGTGTTGAGCAGCGTAGATTTTCCCGCCCCGTTGGCGCCAATGATGGACACGATCTCGCCCTGCTCCACCACCATATTGATCCGGTGCAGTGCATGTATGCCTCCGTAGTACACATCGAGATCTTTGATATCGAGCAGAATCTTATTAGGCATGGAACTTGTTCCTCCTTTCGCCGATATACGCCTTGATCACCGCAGAGTCATTTTGGATTTCTTCCGGGGTACCATGGGCCAGCATAGCGCCAAGGTTGAGCACTGTGATGTCCCGGCACAGTTCCATCACGACTTCCAGATGATGCTCGATAAGGATGATGGCCAGACCCGTCTGTTTATGAAGCGCCCGCAGGAAATTGATCAGATCCCGCGTTTCATCGTTGTTCATCCCCGCAGCCGGTTCATCCAAAAACAATATTTTCGGCTGTGTTGCGATGGCTCGCGCAATCTCAAGTCTCCGCTGGATGCCGTATGGCAGCTCGCCCGCATAGGAATCTTTGTATTGCAAAATGCCCACTTGCTCCAGGTATCGGAGTGCGTGTTCATGGGTTTCTCTATCCAAACGACGCTTGCGCGGTGTATTGAGAACCGCCTCAAGCATATTGTATTGCGCAATGCGGTTTATGCCGATCTCCACATTTTCATATACTTTCATTTTGGGAAAAAGGCGGATATTCTGGAAAGTCCGGCTGATCCCGCACAACGCGATTTTATCCGGCCGCATCCCCTTGATGCTCTTTCCATCAAACACTATGGTTCCCGCACTGGCATGTACCACACCCGTAATGGCATTGAACAGGGTCGTCTTGCCTGCCCCGTTTGGGCCGATCAGACCCACAAAATCGCCTGTGTCCACCTGGAGGCTCACATCGTTCAGCGCTTTCAAGCCACCGAATTGAACGGAAAGGTTCTCCACCTGCAACAAAGCCATTTTACCGTTCCCCCTTTTTGGCGCCAGCCTTTTTTTCTTTGTATTTTTTGATTAAGGGATACAGTGAAAGTTCCCTGTTGCCCAGCAAACCCTCGGGTCTGAACAGCATGACCACTACCATCAGCAGGCCATAGATCACCAAGCGCCATCTGGCAACAGCGCGCAGAACTTCTGGTATCGCCGTCAGTATCGCGCTCGCGATCACAGGGCCAGAAATAGAGCCCATGCCCCCAAATACCACCGCAGACAGCATATTATTGGACACCTCAGCACTAAATGTGTTAGGGGTCATATATGTGTAATAGAATGCCGTCATCCCGCCGGACACACCGCATAGGAATGCGCTGATCATCAAAGATTTCATCTTCTCCTTCGTCACATTCACACCGATCAGCTCTGCAGCCACCTCCTGTTCACGGATTGAAAGCGCAAGACGGCCATGTTGTGAGTGCACATACTGATAAGTAAAAAATATCACAACGGCGGCAAACAAGAGCGCATTACCCAGAGTGATCTTCTTCGGGATGCCCGACAGCCCCAGAGCACCGTTGAAATATGGGTAAATATTGCTGAACAACAGGCGGATCGCCTCCGCAAACCCCATCATCGCAATTGCAAAATAGTCACCCTTCAACTTGCCGCGGAGAGTGGGATACCCCACGATGACGCTGCTGAGCGCTGCAACCAAACCGCCCAGAACCATTGCCAGGATGAACGGCACACCAAAATCTTTGCAAAGAACGGCGGAAAAATATGCCCCGATGCTCACAAAGCCCGCATGCCCCAGCGAAAACAAACCGGTGTATCCTGTTAAAATAATCACACCGCATACTGCAACAATGTTGATGCTTATTAAAATTAGTATTCCTTGTAAATAGCCCACATTTGCTCCTCCTTTCCTTCTATCACAGCTTATCCTGTGCATTTTTTCCAAGAAGGCCGTTCGGCATGAACAGCAGCACCACGATGAGCGCACTATATGAGAACAGATCTCGGAACGTAGTGGAAACATACGAGGATACAAGCGTTTCCAAAAGCCCCAGCAGGACTCCTCCGATCACAGCGCCCGGCAGGCTCCCTAACCCGCCGATCACAGCAGCGATGAAGGCTTTGTTCGACACAGAACCCATCGCTGGATACACTGTATATTTCATCCCGTAAAAAACTCCCGCCAGACCAGCCGTGATACCCGAAATGGCAAACACGAGCAGCGAGATCATGTTGACATTCAGCCCCATCAGCCCCGCTGTGCGAGTATCATAGGCGCTGGCCCGAATTCCGAGCCCCAAACGGGTTTTATACAAAAACAGCCATAGACACACCAGCATCAAGCACGATGCAACGGCCGCGAGCACGTCGGAACGCGGCACCGTAATGTGCCCCAGGGTCATCGTTTCCTTTGCCCAATCGGACGGAAACGCTTTTACGCCGCCGCCGATGAGCTGTATCGCCAGATTCTGCAAAAAAATATTGACTCCCATTGCCGTAATCATCAGATAGAGACGAGAAGCCTTTTTAGCACGCATGGTACGGTAAGCAACCAGCTCAACCAGCACAGAGGCCACCGCAGTAACAGCCATAGCCAACACCACCGCAGCGAACAACGGAAAATTCACCAATGAAATTGAAAAAAAGGCCGCGTAGGTACCGATCATCATCAGCGCACCAAAGGCAAAGTTCGTAAAATCAAAAATGCTGTAGATCAGTGCATAGCCAACAGCCAAAAGCGCGTATACACTCCCGATCGAAAGGCCCGTAACCAGCTGTTGCAGGAACATCGCCATCGTAATCCCTCCAATATCATCTGTCTTTTTCTTACCAGCTGCCGTCGACAATACCGGTCTATCAAAAAACAGAAAGAGCTTATGCTGAAACACAGAGCGGGGAGGCGAGACCTCGGCCTATCCGTACTCGCCTCCCCACCATTATCCAGAAGCTGCGCAATGTATCGATTTTATTCGAGTGAATATTTCGTGATTGTCTTGAACTCACTGTTCGAGACTTGAACGATACTGAACTCTGATCCTTTCGGATTGTGTGTGGCAGGATCCATCGTCCACCTGCCGCCCGTGGATACTTCCAATTCCTTCGTGTTTTCCAGAGCATCGCGCATAGCTTCACCGTCTGTGGAACCTGCTGTGAGGATAGCGTTTTCAATGAACTGAAGCGCATTCAGTGCATACAAGGCATAAATATGAAGTTCCATATTCAAGTCGCCGTGCTTCTCGTTATATGCGTCGATAATCGGTTCGAACTGCGGATCCGACATGTCGGCTCCGATAATCAGCGTAGCGCCCTCCAGCTCTGCACCCGCCACACCCATCAGTTCGGGAATATACCATCCGTCCGTTCCCATAATCTTAATGGAATCGGCATAGCCCAGCTCGCTCAACTGTTTTGCTGCATTCCCCACTTCTTTATAGTCAGCCGCCGGCATGAAAATATACTCAGGCTCTGCCGCCGCCAGTTTTGTCAGCTGCGCACGAAATTCAATTTCCTCTACTGGATAGCTCTCTTCGGCGACGATCTCGCCGCCCAACTCTGTAAACGCTTTGGTGAATGCGTCAGCCATGCCCACACAGTAGGCATTGGTTGTCTCTACGAGTGTCGCCACCTTGCGTACGCCCATCTCCTTATAAGCATATGCAGCCAGCACGGAAGCGCTGTCAGAATCCACTGGGCAGGCACGGAACACATATGGCTTCACACTGCCGTCCTCATTCACCGTTACCAGAGAGTTTGATCCATAGGGGAGCAGCGGCACCTTTGCCTCCGCCACGATATCGCCCAGAGGGATGGCGAACGGACTCCCGTCCGGTCCAATGATCGCAACGACTTTGTCCTGATTGATAAGCCGGTTGGTAGCGTTGATGGATTCCGAAAAATCCTTTGAAATATCGTATGCTACCAGTTCTACAGGACGCCCCAGCCAGCCGCCATTCGCATTTACATCATCGATATAATCCTGTAAAATCGCTTCGGCCACTTGGCCCATGTAAGCGTCTGCCCCGGATGACCATCCCTCGAACCCGATCCGAATGGGCTCACCGCTCGGCGCCGCACCGCTTGCTGTGGCTTGGCTGCCGCCTGCGGTGGATGTAGTGCCGTTACATCCGGTCAGGCACAGGGAAAACATGAGCACCAATACCAGAAAAATGCTGATTGCTCGCTTCATTTTCTTTTCACCTTCCATTTCTTAATTTTAGAGCACACCCGTGGTCCGAGCCTGCTTCCAAACCAAATCCATTGCCGCTTCGGCGTCCTTTACCAGCTTTTCAGGGTCTGCCCCCAGCACTCTGCCGTTCCGTTTGCGAATCTCTCCCTGTATAATTACATCGGATACATCTTCCGCACGCAGATTGTACACCAGTTCTTTAACAGGCATTGCCAGAGGATGAAATTTAGGACTGTGCAGATCAATCAAAATAATGTCCGCTTTGCAGCCCACTTCCAGTTCCCCTATGGGCATCTGCATCGCACGCCCCCCCCCCACAGTCACTGCGTAAAAAGCATCTTGAGCGCGCATTTGATACCGCTTTCCACTCTCCAGCTTCCCATTGACTACCGCCGCAAAAATATGCTGTGTCATATCTACAGAACATCGACCCGATCCGACAATCGTTGGCACATCATCGATCAAAAAGTCGATAAATGGCGATGTCTGTGCATCCAGCATGCTTTGCAACGGACAGATCACAGCCTGGGTATCTGTATGTTTCAGGATAACGCGATCCGCGTGGCTGGTATATTGATTTCCTCCTGCCAGTGTATACCGATGCAGCACATGATTTTTATGCAAAAATTCTGTAGGCAGAAGGCCCCAACGTGTCTGACAAACTTCACGTTCATGCAGTGTCTCATTCAACGGCACCATTAAACCGCATTCCAGACGCGCGGCTTTTTCAGCCGCTTTACGCAGCAGGCTCTCCTTCACGGTATCGGCAGAACCTAAACCTATGATAGCCCGCACTCGCTCGTTGTGCATATACTGTTCCACCAGCCGGACGTTCTCCGCAATGATACCATCCTCATCAACTGGTTCCAGTCCATCGTCAAATATGCCCCAGGCATCTGCCGTGGGGAAGGTATAACGATCCATGAGCATAGGTGCCGCCACAGTACGTATACCCGCTTTTTCGCATTGCGCAAGAAATATCGGAAGCTCCCGCAGTGAGCAGTGTTCAAACAGCGTCGTTGTTCCGCTGTCTATGGCTTCGTATAACGCCAGCGCCAAAAGGCCTTCCAACTGTTCATCGTCCAGTATCTCCAGTGCGATGTTCAAAAAGGGATTTACCCTTGTATACAGCGGCGTATTGCCGTACAAATCAAACTTGAGGTCTTCTGCAATAGCCTTGGTCATTTTTGACGCAAGGCATCGGCTCCTCCCATTCACAAAACCGGGTACCGCCAACTTTCCCTCTGCGTCTATCGTTTCACAATCCGCCTCGATGTTTCGATCCATCGTCCGGATAGTCCCGTCCTCAACCAGCAAATCGATGTTCTCCAAAATTTTTATGGCATTGTATCCATCGTTGAAGAAAGTGACCAAACTGCAGTCTTTAATCAGCAACTGATGACTCATACGCTTTCTTCCTCCAGGCGGTCATAGTATTCATTCACGATATGCAGATCCTGCCTGAGTTCACGCAGATTTGCATATCCAATATTGTAAACATCGATACAATTGTGGTGATCCAGAACCCATTCCAGCGCCGCACGGATATCATACACAAGATCGCCCCTGCCCAGTGTTTTAATCACATAGGTCCCCTTTCCGCGCAGATTGTGCGCCTTATGCAGGGCGCGCACCATTCCATCCAGATTTCCATTCATAATGCGGGATCCGTCCCGGTTAAAGGTGACACATAACACCTCGATCCCCTCAACATCGCTGGCATCCCAAGCCACCTGTGGGCAGTGCGTGGAAAGGCCAATCTGCCGAATGAGGCCTTGGTCCTTCATGCGCCTCAGTTCTGCCAGCGCCGGCATTTTTGCCGCCAGTTGTCCGTCCTCCACACCGTGCAGAAGGCAAAAGTCGAGGTAGGGAGTATCCAGATCGTGCAGAATACGCATCACGCTCTCACGCGCTTCCTTCTGTGTATTGGCATACGTCTTGCTGGTGACCACAACCTTTTCCCGTTCCAACAGCTTTATTCCTGCCGCCACTGTGGGCTGGCTTCCATAACAATTGTCCGTATCCCAGAAAAAAACATTGTTCTGCACAGCGGCATCCCGCAAAATCTGTCCGCCAAACGCCGGGAAATATTGATTAAGATGCTCTGTTCCAAACGCGACCTGTGAGACTCTGATCCCTCCCATAGTGACCTCACGGGCTCGTAATGGCTGTTGCTGCATTTCTTCCACCTCCGTCACTTTTGCTTTGCTACAAACCGCCCATACCCTCTTGCGGCCTTGATCGTACCATGGTCATAGATCAGTTCACCCCGCACCCATGTCTGTTCCACCTTTCCTTTAAGGTGTGACCCATGATAGATATTGTGGCTACTCTTTGTCTTGGAAAGACTTTTTGTTCCATCGAACACCCATTCAGCATCCAGATCCACCACAGCGATATCCGCATCTGTTCCCGGCAGGAGTGACCCTTTCCGGGGAGCGAGCCCCATCACCCGCGCTGGATTTCCCGATGTTAGGGCCGCCAGTCGTTCCAGCGGCAAGCCGCGCTTATGGACTCCCTCGGTGAGCATCCCCGCCAGCATTGCATCATATCCGCCAAAACCGGAATATTCTTTGAAAAAATTGCCATGCTTCACCTTTTCTTCGTCAGCATAGGGCCCGTGGTCGGAGCCAAGCGTGTCAATGGTGCCATCGAACACATACTCCCACAGTGCATCCACATTTTCTCTGCTTCGCATCGGCGGGTTACACTTTGCATAAGGGCCTTTTTCTCGCAGTATTGTTTTGTCGAACAGAAGATAGTGCGGGCATGTCTCCACCGTTACGTCCACTCCATCACTTTTCGCCTTTTTGAGGAACGCAGCCCCTTGCGTGATGGTCATATGGCAAATATACAGCCGTGCACCTGTGACCCGGGCCAGCAGGACCGCCCGCTGGATCGCCTCCAGCTCCGCCCACCAGGGGCGCGCTTCGTCGTGCAGGGTCGGGTCTGCTCCAAGGCGGGCTGCCATCTCCCGGCTTCCAAAATCAGCGATCTCCGCATTCTCCGCGTGTACACCGATCAGCCCACCAAACGCTGCGGCATTTCGCATACCGCGCACCAGATATCCGTCTGTGATCTGCGGATAATCCGGGTTTGCAAAGCTCATGAAGCCCTTATATGCCACACATCCCAGTGCATCCAACTCGGCCAGCGAATCCACACAACCTGGTGTCAACCCGCCCCAAAAAGCAAAATCCACACATGAAGCCTGTTCGGCTACGTTTCGTTTCAAAACAAATCCCTCATGATCCACCACAGGCGGCACGCTCAGCGGCATATCCACAATTGTGGTGATGCCACCCGAAGCAGCGCACTGCGAGCCGCATACCCAATCCTCTCGATAATTGAGCGGCGATGGGTCCCACATATGTACATGAGGATCAACAAGGCCGGGAAACAGAATTTTGCCTGTTACATCTATTTCTTCATAACCTGGAAGTTTCACCCCGGGTTGCAGGATGCCTTCAATCACGCCTGCCCGCGTTGCAAGAGAGGCCTCCAACACTCTGTCTGGCAACACCAGCTTTGCGCCCGTAAACAGTTTTTTTTCAAAAAGCATTTTGCGTTCCACTCCTTTTCGTCTAACAGCTCATCACAAATGAGCAGTCTTGACAATCAAATTTTAATAGTTTATCTCTTGAAAGTCAATGTCTCTCTCATTTTTCTGCTATTGTACTAAAGCTTTGACAAGTTTTTTGTTCAACTATCCGATAATATTTATACATATTTTTATTAAATCTTAATTTTATTATTGGCCAAATTGTGCGTTTTTTAACGACCTCAACAGAAAAAGCAGAAGCCTTCTCTTCAATGCTTGACGCCAGAAAAAGTTTATGCTACGCTTTAACTACTCATTTGTGATTAGCCGCATTTGAGAAATATTATGTATTTCATATTATTACAGGAGGTAACAACAATGAGAAATGACCCCGCCCTTGCTCCCGCCCATATCTTTATCCAACCGAATGAAGAACGTTTCAAAGACACCTATCGACGCTGGCAAGGAATTCCCTCCATCGAAGTGACCAGCCACGGTCGCATCTTCGTCAACTTCTATTCCGGTCAGGATGCAGAGGTCGGCGGCAATATTATGATCCTTTGTATCAGCGATGATCAAGGTAAGACGTTCCGTTCCTGCGCTGCTGTCGTGGAGCACCCTGACCCTTCATGTCGCATCTATGACCCCAACCTTTGGATAGACCCTTTGGGCAGGCTTTGGATGACTTATGCCCAAGCGCGCGGCTTCAATGATGGACGCAGCGGTGTTTGGGCTGCAATCTGTGAACAGCCCGATGCCGATGTCCCACAGTGGTCTGCTCCTCGGCGTATCGCCAATGGGATCATGATGAATAAACCGCTCGTCACCAGCAGAAACGAATGGCTGTTTCCCTGTGCTATCTGGCGAGATGACAGCGGTAGTGCTCCCACCGAACGCCACGGGCTGGAGAACGAACAGTTCTCTAACGTATATGCCTCCATCGACGAAGGGCGCACCATCACTCTGCGGGGGCATGCAGATGTTCCTGCCCGCAGCTTTGACGAGCATATGTTGGTAGAAAAACGCGACGGTACACTGTGGATGCTAGTGCGTACATTCGATGGCATTGGAGAAAGTTTCTCTTCTGACGGCGGCCGCACATGGTCCCCCGGTCAGAAAAGCCATATCGACGGCCCCTGTTCCCGCTTTTTTATCCGTCGCCTGTCCTCGGGACGCCTTCTTATGATCAATCACTACAAATTCAGCCATCGCATCGATCTGGATGATATCATGCGCCAGGGCAACGTAAAACGTTGGAAAGGCCGCAGCCATCTGACAGCCATGCTCAGCGAGGATGACGGTGCAACCTGGCCCTACACACTACTACTGGATGAACGAGATGAAGTCTCTTATCCCGATGCAAAAGAAGCCGACGACGGATACATCTATGTGACTTATGACCATCAGCGCGTTACAAAGCGAGAAATCCTTATGGCTCGTTTTACAGAACAGGATATTCTTGCCGGACGCCTTCAGAGTTCACGTAGTACCCTTCGTATTCTCGTAAATAAAGCGCTAGGGCAACCCGATATCCATTGAATCCTTTTTCTATAGCTTAAATAGATCCATCGCGTTTTGTCTCTGTCCATCCTCCCAAACCTCAAAATGTAGATGGTTGCCCGTACTGTTCCCCGTACTGCCCACATAGCCGATGACCTCTCCCTGCCGCACCTGCTGTCCGGGTGTGACACAGATGCTGGAACAGTGGGCGTACAGCGTGTCAAACGTTCCATCATGCTGTATCTTTACGTAATATCCATAGCTTCCGCCCCACGGGTCGGTCGCGTTTGCAACTGTCACCGTGCCTCCCGCTGCCGCAAGAACCGGCGTACCATACGGCGCGGCAATATCCGTCCCGCTGTGGTAGGATATTTCGCCCGTAAACGGGTCGGTGCGGTATCCAAACTGTGAGGCGATGGTAAAGCTCTGCGGCAGCGGCCATGCAAAAATGCCCGTGCCTACCCAATCGGCGTCGCTGCCGATCATACCGCCGCCATGGGTAAAGCCGCCCAGCAACGACGCCCACATAACGCTGTATTCCTCATGCCGCAGCAGCGCCAGATGCTCGTTCTGCTGTTCGGTAAAGCCATAGGCCGCGGCCATCTGCTCCGGCGTTGTGTGGTGCAGATAGATCGTCAGCGTCGTTTCTTCTATCTCCTGCATCTCGACCACCTCATTTCCGTCCTCATCCTCTGTAACCACCTCCACCTCTTTTTTCACCGTAACGCTTCTGTACGTGATCTGGTTCATATCCCACATCACACCGCGCAAAATCTCTTTTTTCTGTTCATCCATGGTCACAACGTCCATGCCGTTCACACCATCTGTTGTGACTTTGACGGCGTAGACAGAGAGCACATCCTCCCACCGGATGGCGGAAACACCGTCCGATGCTTCGATCTCCAAAACATCATGGGGGTTCGCCTGTTCGATCTGTCCGATGCGGGCGTAGTATTCTTCGTTCAGCTCCGCCGTCGCCTGCCGCATGAGCATCCCGTCCTGTGTCGTTTCGTTGGAAAAGAACACGCCGAAGGGAGAAGCCAGAAACGCCCCCACCATACCCACAATGAGGACCAGCACCAAAACAGGCGACGCCGCGGCAAGCGCTGCGCCCAACCAGGACAACACGGCGGACGCCATCCGCGCCGCCGTCTGCCCGACCTGTGCCAGCAGCCTGCCCGCACTCCGGGCCGCCTGTACGGTTGCCTGTACAGTCTGTCGTGCAAATTGGCGCGCCGCCTGTTTTTGCGAAACGCCCTTGGGTGCTCCGGCAATTCCATACCCTCTCTTAAAAAATGCAGAAGAACGGTGCGCACCATCGCGCACCGTTCTTTTCTGCCGCATAGCTCCCGGCCTCAGTGTGTCAGACCGGCGTGAAGCCACCTCCTGCGCCCGGTTCAAAATTTCCCGATTTCGGGAAATTTTCTCTGTTTTCTGTCCCACACCATCGGTATGCGCGGCCCGTGATGCAGAGCGATAACGGCCTACTGCCTGTGCATCCGACCATTGGTCCTTTTCCCGTTCTGCCCGCAGAGGCACAGCCTGCCTGAATACCGCCCGGCCTGCGTCCGCAGCCGTCTCCCCGCCCCGCATCGCCGCACGCTCCACCTGTTCCTCTGCCGCACGCTCCGGCGCTTTCTCCTGGGTTTCACGCTGCCGGGAAGCCTGCTTTTCCATCAGACCCGCCCGCAGCATACGCTTTGCCGCACGCGGCAAAGCATCACTCTTTTCCTTTACGCGCGCTCCTTCCGCGCTTTTCTTTGTTTTCAGTTCTTTCATCCGGTTACACCTCCCCTGGGCGCGTGCTCATCAATTTGTAAAGCCGGGTGTCCTTTGAAATATCATTGATGAAGGGCACCAGGCTGCCGCCCATCTTCAGCAGGCCGCGTCCCGCTTCAGAATCCGTGACATACGAAAGCTGCGTATCCGAAATATGCAGAAGCTCCGCCAGCTTCGTGCGGTCCGACGCCGCCTGATTGAGCAGTACAAGAAATTCACTGTTGGAGATCATACTGCGTGCTACCTCGTTGTCCAGCGCCTGGTCCAGATTCTGAAATATCCCACTGGCCAAAGCCCCGTACTTCCGGTATCTTTTCCATGATACATCCAGAAAGTTCGTGGACCACTCATAGGAAAACAGAACAGACAGCTCATCAAAATAGATCCACGTCCGCTTGCCACGCAGGCGGTTCTGCATCACGCGCATCATGACCACCTCCATCAGCACCAGCATGCCGATGGGGCGCAGCTGCTGGCCCAGGTCCCGGATATTGAAGCACAAAACACGGTTGTCCAGCTGCACGTTGGTGGGCTGTGCGAACGTGTTCAGGCTGCCCTTTGTGAAAATTTCACTGGCCAACACGATATCCTTCGCCAGATCCTCCTTCTGGCACTGCAAAATACGGTAAAGGTCCTGCAGTGTAGGAGCCTGCGGCTTTTTGCTGAATTCCTCATACAGGTCGAGCACCGCGCGGTCGATGATGGATTTTGCCCGGCGTCCGTTCGTCTGCACATCCAAAAGGTGCTCGTACAGTGTAAGGATAAACTCGGATTTGAGCGAAACAGGCTTTTCCCCTGCCTCATAGCCCTTTCCCAGCTCCAGCGCGTTCACATGCTGCGTGCTGTCCGGCGCAAGGCGGATGTTCTGCCCTCTCACCGCATCCACCACCGGGCCGAACTCCGCTTCGGGGTCACAGATCAATACATCATCGTCCGTGTTCAGAATAACGTTCATCAGCTCCCATTTCGCGGCCATGCTCTTGCCGCTGCCCGGCACGCCAAGATAAAAACCGTTCCCGTTGAGCAGCAGCTTGCGGTTGCAAATGATGCTGTTCCGGCTGATGGCATTTCTGCCATAATAGATACCGCCCCGGTCCATCACATCCTGCACGGAAAAGGGCGTCAGCGCCGCCGCGCTCTCTGTGTTCATCGTGCGCATCGCTTCAATTTCCCGCAAGCCGTAAGGCAGCGCCGTGTTCAGGCCCTCCTCCTGCTGGAAATGGAGCGTATTGAAACGGCACAGATCGCCCCGCGCCGTGGCCGTGATGGCCTCCGTGTCACTGTTGAGCTGCGCATAGCTGTCCGCCAGATGCACCAGCGTCACCAGCACAAGCACCATCCGCTGGTCCCGCGAAGTCAGATCATCCAGCAGCGCCTTCATTTCCTGCCGCATCTGCTGCATCTCATAGGGAGGCTCCGCGGAAAAGTTGTGGTTCGCGTTCTGCTTTTGCTGCCACCGGGTAATATCCGTCTCCACGGCAAGCACGCGCTTTTGCATGTCCGCCACAGCCTCCTCCATGGGGACCGGGACGATCTGGATGGACAGCATCAGATTCTGCGGGAATTCGCACAGCCTGGCGATCGTTTCGTCCTTGAGAAAATTGGGATAGTCCTTTAAAAACAGTACGCGCCCGAACTTTTTGCCCATGATGAAATGGTCGCTCTTGAATTGCAGGCTGTCCGGCGCGATATAGTCCCGGAAATCCTGGCCACGCGCCATGGCCTGCGAAAGGTCAAAATTGAAATACTGTTCTTCCCCGCTGCGAAAAAAATCGTGCAGGATGCGGATGCGGTCATGGGAAGAAAGCTCTGTAAGCTGGCTGGACAGCCGCCCGAATCCGGATGCAAGCTCTGTGCCGACGCGGGCAAAAAAACTCCTTGCCTCATCAATACTCCGACGCTGCACAGAGATAACGACGTATTTCTCCCGGAAAATGTTGTTGCTCCATTCCGTGCGCTCCCGCACGATCTGGTTGTATTCCTCCCGCAGCCTGTCCATATCATCGCCGCGCAAATGCATCAGCATGGTGTTCTCAAATTCCACCGGGTCGATGCGGCGATTGTTCGTGAGCACCTGCACATACGCATCATCCGGCCATGCGTTGATGACGCTGCAGTAGCGCATCAATATTTCCGCCTGGTCCGCTTCCGACGCCACGGCGTAGTTCACATCCTGAAACCGCCACGCCTTGGAATACCGCCCGCCGCACAGCCATATCCCGTCCCGGTATATCTTTCTGACCGGAATGGACTCCTGTACGGAGCGCGGTACACGGAAGCTCTCTCCATGCCTGATCAAACGGTTAAAAATCTGTATTTTCATTCTGCATTCCCCATTCATCGTTCCTGTTTTCCGTCCCGCTGCCGCAGGCGGCTTTTGTGAAAGTCTTTTGCCCATTCCGGGCGGATGTACTGCAGCCGGATCGTCAGAGACGCGGCGTCCCGCTGCATTTCCCGGTATGCGATCGCATTGTTGACGTCCAGAAAATACATCTCCGGTTTTTGAGCTTCTTCATCTGTTCCGCAGACCATCCAGCCCTGTACGAGTTTTTCCTGTTCCACTGTTTCAGCCCTCCATAACACTGAAACGGGGCGGCCTCAGCCGCCCCGTCCCGTTCCGTCCTATCGCATCAGGATGATCATACCATCTGTGAAAACACAGTTGGCCGTTGTACATCCCTGCGCGCCAAGCTGCTCAAATGCCGCGTTCATCGCTTCCCAAAGCAGACAGTAGCTCTCGTCCTCGGTCTCTGCGGCGTAGTCCGCCAGCACAAAGGATGCCGCAGGCTGCGTACAGGCACCGCTGCGCTCCATACCCACATGGCCCATCATGCTGTCCGCCTGGTTGGTCGCAAGCAGGACAGCGTATTCTTCCGATACCGTAACAGGGACCGACTGTTCCCCCACCCCTGCTTCCGTTACACCAGACGAATCTTCATCCTCGGCATCGACGTCCGATTCCGCTGTTTCGCTGCCGGAAGCCGGTTCCGAGTCATCGTCCATTTCATCGGATGTCATACTGTCGGAAACAGGCAGTGAACTGCTGGTTTCAGCTTCCGAACCATCCGAAGTGCTGCCGTCAGACTTCACTGGCATACTGTCGGATTCGGGCTGCGAAACATCAGCCCCTGCATTGCTGCCGGACTCCGGCGCAGTACTCTCATCCGCTGTGCTGCCGGAACTGG
>OHAS01001076.1_pt1 | contig 22434 bp, 19 predicted proteins | sample 1577131 | NCBI WGS metagenome assembly OHAS01 (sample SAMEA3541566, study PRJEB24748) | human gut metagenome | biome: human gut; feature: human-associated habitat; material: faeces | place: China | collected 2012 | reverse complement strand
GTGGGGTCAGGTTTTGGGCGTTTCTGCGTTTCGGGAGCAAATCGGCAATTAGGCAGCAAAAAGGAGGTGCCAGCTATGCCCCCGTATGCCGAGCTGGCTCAAGAGAGAATGGGCGTTTGGAAACGGACGCCCATATTTTTACGGGGGGGGGGGGGATGACCGTGATGGATATGAAAAACGGCTTTGTGGAGAAAATTGGCGGTACGGTTTTGTTGTCAACGCAATGCCCGCAGAGAGCGCAAAGCACACGCAGGAGGAGATTGTAAAGGCTCTGATTGCAAGAGAAGCAATGGCTTTGAAGGACGCGGATATTGGCTGATTGACGTTACTCGCAACTATGTGCTTTGAGGATTTTTCAAAAAATATCTCCAAAACCACTTGACAGAAGGCTCAGATTCAGTCTCCGTTCATCTCGTGTTTCTCTTCTCGAAGCTGCTGCCACTGTGCTCCCCTCAGCGGCTGCAAGCTCGGAGAATCCGAGATCTTTGCCCGTGCAAGGGAAATAAAACGCTTCTCAATCGTACTCAGATCTTTTTTCTTCGAAAAGGCTATAGCGTTGTGTTCATAGGCAACGCTGGTCGACACTCCGGCAATGACCGGCACAGCGCCTGGCAATGTATAGTGCGTGGCATATGGCGTCGCAAACGTAATGCCCATCCCGGCAGCAGCTAAGCGGCAGCAGGACACGATATCTGGCGCGTACATAATGTGTGCCGGGCGGATATTTAAATTCTCCATCATTTTCTCCACGGTGTGTCCAAATCCGTCTGTGGAGTGCAGCAGCACAAAGTCCTGCCCGTCAAAAAGCTGCGGAGGCAAGGTCAGAAGATTGTCAACGCCGTTGTCGTCAATATTCATGCCGCGGAGGATGGGGTGGTCTCTGTAAATGAAAGCCAGGATCCGAGCTGAGGACAGATATTCATATGTAAGGTTTGCGGATGCATCTGTCTGTGTGGTAAAGGCTAAATCAATATTACCGCGCAGCAGATCCAGCTCAAATAGCATGGAGCTGCGCTGCGTCAAGTTTATGGTGACGGCTGGATATTCCCGGTGAAATTCTGGCAAAATGAGCGGCAGCCAAAGTGCCCCGGCTGCATAGTTTATTCCGATATTCAAGACACCGCGCTTAAGTTCGGAGATCTCCTGCAACTCTCGCCGAAAGGATTCGTCGATCTCCCAAATACGCCGAGCCTCTTCCAAATAACGCTTTCCGGCGTAGGTCAATTGAATGGGAAGGACAGAACGATTGAAAAGTGTGGTTCCTAACTCCGTTTCGATGTTCAGGATGATCCGGGTAAGCGCCGGCTGAGAGATAAACAATTTAGCAGCTGCCTTCGATATGCTTTGTAGCTCTGCGACCTTTGCAACATACTGATATTTTGAATAAGGCATGATGATCCTCCAGCGTGGATAGTTCTACTCTGGATAGTATGATAGCACAGAGAATGTGCGTCTGCAAGACAGATATGCGGTTTTTGTTATATCTCCCATATAGACTTTGGTATTGGACAAAAAAGACACCTCGTGATAGTATGTGACATACAAAGTATGTGCAATTTGACAAAGGCAGGAGGGAAAAGGTCACCATGTTTCAAGCGGCAAAAGAAACCATTCGCTGGCCAAATCACGCAAAATGCGCTGTTCTACTTACAATCCATGTAGACGGCGAATCACTGTACAACAGAAATCCGCAAGCCCCATCACCACGGCGCGTTTCCTACGGCAAATACGGACCCACGCGGGCCGTTGACCGGCTGCTGGAACTTACCCAGCGAAAGGGGATACCCTGCTCCTACTTTATTCCGGGCCAAATCGCAGAGCGATACCCCGAAATGGTGAAGAAGATCGATGCCTGTGGGTATGAGATCGGCTTTCATGGATTCGACCATGAAGAGCATATGTATACGGATCGCTCTACGGAGGAGTGGATCGACGTGGTCAACCGTGCCCAGGATACATTCCAGCGTCTGATCGGGAAGCGCGCGGTGGGCTATGTGGCAACCTCCAGCGATTTTCAGATGGATGCGCCGCAAATATGGCATGAGCAGCTGGGCTTTTCCTACTCCAGTTCCATGCGAGGTGATGACCGCCCCTATCGGACGGTGTTCCACGGACAGGAGTCCGATTTCATTGAGATTCCCGCCCGCTGGGAGTTGGACGACTATCCCTTCTTTGTTTACAGCTTTGATCCGCCTCAGCCGAAAGGTCAGAGCCGCATATCCAGCTACCGTGGTGTGCTCTCCAACTGGAAGCATGAGTTTGACGGATATTACAGCGAAGGCGGCTGCATGACATTTATGCTGCACCCGCAGATCATCGGGATCCCTGGTCGGGCATATATGCTGGAGGAGTTGCTTGACTATATGCTGGACAAGGGCGATGTATGGTTCGCCACAGGAAAAGAGATCGCCGAGTGGTGGCGTGCAAACTATTGAGGAGGCCGACACATGAAACCGGAAATGATTTGGCCGCACGGTAAACAGTCAGCGGCCATGCTGTGCGTCATGCTGGATGCCGAGTTTATTTGGCTGGCAATGGACGAAAAGAAGTACGACACCCCGAAGCACCGCTCAATGGGTGAGTACGGCCCTAAGCGCGGCGTGGATAGGATCCTGTCATTGTTGGAGGAATTCGGCGTCAAGGCAACATTCTTTGTCCCTGGCCTTTTCGCAGAAATATATCCGCAGGTGCTCAAGCGGGTTTCCGATGCAGGTCACGAGATCGCACTGCACGGGTACCGCCACGAGAACTTCGCTAAGCTGCCTGTAGAAGAGCAGGAGAAGATCCTCGAAAAGGGCATTACGGTACTGGAGCGTATGACCGGGGAAAAACCGTTGGGATTCCGGTTGCCGGAAGGGGGCTGCACAGAAGAGACACTCTCTGTCATCTGTGACAAGGGTTTTCTCTACGATAACTCCTTCTTCGACCACGATATCCCCTACCGTGTCGAGTTGGATGGGAAGAAAACGGATATGGTGGAGATTCCCACACGATGGGAACTTCTTGATTTCCCCTATCTGGCGTGGGGCGACAGCTATCCCGCCGGCAATGACCGTGTGGCGATCTATGACGAGGTTTTGGACAACTGGCTTCGGGAGCTGGAGGCTTCCTATGACGGCGGATACTGCTATGTACTGTCCGTCACGCCGCAGACGATTGGTTCTCCCGGGCGGATGTTCATGCTGCGCACGGTTTTGGAAAAGCTCTCCAGAAAAAACATCTGGATAGCGACAGGGAAGGAAATTGCCCGATATATCATAGAGAACAACGCTTGAGAGGTGCGCTATGAAAAAGTGGATACAGGATCTTGTCTTGGGTATTGTGCTGTTGGTGTTCAGCGTGGTCAGCTTCGTGTACGCGTACATCATGCAGGACGCATCCGCAAAATACTTCTTGGCTCGCGCAGATACATACATTTTGCTGTGGACAGGCATTTTAGGCATTCTGTCAGTAGCCTTGATCGTGCGCAGCCTGCGGAAAAGGCCCTCCGAGCCGGCGCCGAAGATCGTAACAAAGCGAGTGCTGGTGACTGTGGTGATCATCGCGCTGTATATTGCACTGCTGGAAACGCTGGGCTTTATCGTTTCTTCTGTGCTGATGCTTCTGAGCCTGCTGCTGTTCTTCACCCTTGAGGCCAAGGGAAAGCTGCGGGGGAAGGCGCTGCTGAAGCAAGTGCTGGTATGTCTGCTGATTACCGTTATTACGGTCGCTGCCGTGTACTGCCTGTTTTCCATGGCGCTGGGTGTTCGCTTGCCGGCGGGTATCTTTAAGTAACGCGCAAAAAAGTATTCCCTGTCTGTGGATGCAGACCCAAAAATATAATTATAAAAGGACGGAAAATGAAATGAAACGAATTCTTGCACTTGTCCTCACGCTGCTCATGAGTTTGTCATTGGTAGCCTGTGGCAACGCCAAGGACGATACGTCCGATGGCGCAGAGACTGACAACTATCCGGAAAAGCCCATTACCGTCATCGTCCCGTTTTCTGCGGGCGGTGAGCACGACCTGACCGCCCGCACGATCGCGACCCGCCTGCACGATATGTTTGGCTGGACTGTTGTGATCCAGAACACGTCCGGTGACTCTGCGGCCACCATCGAGTACATGAAGGATTCCGGCAACGCTGATGGCTATACCCTGTTCATGCATTCCCCTGAGGTGATGGCCTCCGGCCTTGTGTCCGGCCAGCTCAACGAGGATTACTACAAGCAGTTTACCTATCTTGGCTGCTTTGTGTATGACCCTCTGTGCATTTCCGTTGCGGCAGATTCCCCCTTTAACACCATCGAGGAGCTGTTCGCCTATGCCAAGGAGCATCCCGGTGAGCTGAACTGGGCGGCTGTGGGCGCCGGCGGCTTCAATCAGATGAACTCGGAAAACCTGTGGTCTGTTGCCGGGTGCGAGTTCAACTATGTTCCTTATGATGATGCCTCCAAGAGCCGTGCGGCTGTTTTGGGCGGTCATGCTGATGTTTTCTGCTCCTTCGCCTCCGGCGCCAAGAACAGCGTTTCTTCCGGCGAATTGAAGGCCTTGGCCGTCGGCTCCAGCGAGCGCCTTGATTTCTGGCCCGAGGTCCCCACGCTCAAGGAGGTCGGCTGCGACCTGCAGGTGGGTCTGACCCGCTGCTGGGACATCCATCCCGACACGCCTCAGGAGATCGTGGACATTCTGACGGAGAAGCTGCATGAGTGCCTGAATGATGCGGATACTCAGGCGAAGCTGCTTGAGCTGGGGCAGAACCCCAACTGGATGACCAACGAAGAGATGCATGATTACGGCGAGTACTACTATGGTGTCTATCAGGAGATCTATGCCAGACTGCACGCCAACGACTAAGCTGTGAGGCAGAACCCATGAGCTGTCGGGCTGGGGGAGCGCATTTGTCCCCGCGTGGAGTGCCGCCTCCCGGCCCTGCGGCAGCTTTTATGAAGATGTCTGCAAACCCTATTCAAAACTCCAGGAGGAGAGTATATGTCTGCATTAAGCCTTGTTTTCAGCGGTGCGGCAGCTATTTTTGAAGATCCGCTGACTATCCTCTATTTTCTCATAGGTGTTTTTGGCGGCATTGTATTCGGCGCGATCCCGGGCCTTACCGGCGCCCTTGGCGTTTCGCTGATGCTGCCATTTACCTTCGCAATGTCCCCTACGCAGGGCATTACTGTTTTGATCGGTATTTATGTGGGCGGCGTATCCGGCGGCTTGATCGCCTCCATTATGCTGAATATCCCCGGAAATGCCGCTGCCATCGTCACATGCTTCGATGGCTCACCCATGGCAAGAAACGGACATCCTTACAGGGCGTTGAGTTACGGCGCAACGGCCAGCCTGATCGGCGGCCTGTTCAGCGGTGTGGTCATGATTTTTGTGGCCACAAAGCTGGCTCGCTTCGGTCTGATGTTTGGAGCGTGGGAATATTTCGCGCTGGGCATTATGGGTCTTGCGGTGGTCATCTCCTTGTGCAGCGATGATATGATCAAGGGACTGATCAGCGCTATTATCGGCATGATGCTGGCGATGATCGGCATGGATAAGCTGTCCTCGCTGGAGCGCTTCACCTTTGGCTGGTGGCGCTTGAGTGGTGGTTTCGGCGAGATGACGGTTCTGATGGGTCTGTTTGCACTGGGTGAGATCCTCTCGCAGCTGAAGAACCTCGGCAAGCCCGTGAATCAGGTGGACAGCGATGAGCGGAGGACTGTCCTGCCCCGTAAGGGTGCATTCAAGGGCTTGAAGAAAAGCCTCTGCATTTCCTCCATTATCGGTACACTGATCGGCGTACTGCCGGGAGTGGGCCAAAGCACGGCCGCACTGGTGGCATATAATCAGGCAAAGAATTCCTCCAAGGAGCCGGAGAAGTTCGGCACTGGCTGCGCGGAGGGTATCGTCGCACCGGAAAGTGCCAATAATGCGGTGTGCGGCGGCGCGTTGATCCCTATGATGACGTTGGGCATTCCCGGCGACACGATTACGGCGATGCTGATGAGCGGCCTTATCGTACACGGCCTGGCACCTGGCGCATCGCTCTTCAGCAGCAACCCCGAAGTGATCGGCACCATCTACTTTGCGTACATTCTGGCGTGTATCGCTATGTATGTGATGTATCTTCTGTTCTTGAAGTACTTTATCAAGATCCTCTCTACGCCCATGAATTACATGATGCCGGTGATTCTGCTGATGTGCCTGATAGGCGCGCTTACCACAAACAACCGCGTGTTCGACATTTGGGTATTCTTTGCCATGGGCGTTCTCGGCTATGTGTTCCAGCAGGTGGATATTCCCATAGCGCCCCTGACGCTGGGATATGTGCTGGGACCGACCGTTGAACTGAACTTCCGGACAGCCATCATGACCTTTAAGGGTGATGCCTTATCGCTATTTACCCGCCCGCTGGCGCTGGTGCTTTTGGCTGTTGCCGTTATCATGCTGTTTTGGCCGATGATCAAAAATACAATCCAGCGCAGAAAAAAGGTACGGGTAGGGGGCGACAGTGATGGCACAAACTGACCAGTTCCTTTGCGTTAAGCTGCGTGGAAGCGACCCGTTTGCCCGTGGTGTCCAGTATGGACAGCAGGCCGAAGCGTTGATCCGTCGGGCGATCGAGGGATACCACCGGCAATTTCAGAAGTCGGTAGACCAGTCGTGGGATGCCGTGGTGAAGCGGAGCCACTATTATACGGACTTCGTGAACGAACACTATCCGGAGGAATTCCAGGAAATGCTCGGAATCGCGGAGGGCAGCGGCGTTGCTGTGGATGAGATCATGGCACTGAATTGCCGCTATGAGATTCTCAAGCTCAAGCTGCAGGAATGTACAACGGGCGCCATCCTGAAAGAGGCCAGCGGCGGGAAGGTATACCTGCTGCAAAACTGGGACTACCGCCCATGGGTGGAGCGCCATGCGGTGATCGTAGATATTGACGACCTGCAGGGGACGCATATCATCGGTGTTACAGAGGCCGGGCAGCTGGTGCGAAACGGAATGAACAACCACGGGATCGGACTCTGTGCCAACAACCTGACGTCTATCTATGACAGTGGTGATATTGGCGCGCCTGTGACCTTCGTGCGGCGTAAGGCATTGAACAGCCGCTGTTTCCAGGAGATGGTAGATACCGTGACATCTGCAAAACGAGGCGTTTCCTGCAATTTCATGCTCGCATCCGCGGAAAACAAGGCTGTGGATTTGGAAACAACACCGCAAAAGATCTATCAGGTGCAACCGGAAAATGGCCTTGTTACCCATGCAAACCACATGATTGCGGGGGCGGCCGTCTGCACGAACCAGGGGACAAAGTTCCGGGACGGTGTTCTCCGGCGGCTGCTGCAGCAGGGAAACGGTACGCTGAGCTTTTCTGATATCCGTGAGGCTCTGTGCAACCATGAGCGATTCCCCGGAGCGGGGGATACCTACCCTGAATCCAATTGCATAGAGGCTGTTTGCAGCCATGTCCCTCATGGCGAGTATGATGAGTGCAAGGTTTGGAAAACGATCGCCTCGTCCATATATGATTTGACAGCCGGGGTCGCCTACATCTGTAAGGGATGCCCCTGCGAAAATGAATACCAGACCTTCCCTCTATAATTTTGATGCGGCATCATCGAGCACGGCGGCCTCTGGAAGACCAGGGGCCGCTGGTCCTAAATACATATATGAAAGAAATAAGATACAAAAGCAGACAGAGGAGATGACGTAAATGAAGCTCATCACCACCGGCAATGCCGGGACTATGGAATCCAACGACATTATGATCACCGTGGAGCCATCTGATGGGGGCGGCGTACAGGTGGATCTGACCAGCAGCGTTTATCGGCAGTTCGGCAAGCAGATCATCTCCGTTATCAAGGAGACGGTGGCTGAATACGGCGTGAAGAATGCCGTAATCACCGCCGTAGACAAGGGCGCGCTGGACTGCACCGTCCGGGCTCGGGTGGCCGCTGCCCTGACCCGCGCAGCGCAATGCCATGACTACACATGGGAGGTGCGGCAGAATGTATAAGAAGGATCGCTTGCGCCGCAGCATGATGTTCGTACCGGGCAACAACCCCGGTATGATCCGGGACGCCCACATCTACGGCGCGGACTCCATCATGTTCGACCTGGAGGACAGCGTCGCCTATACCGAGAAGGACGCAGCCCGCTTTTTGGTGTACAACGCCCTAAAAACCCTGCATTTCGGCACAAAAGAAACGGTGGTGCGCATCAATGACCTGAGCAGCGGCTTGGGTGTTAAGGACTTGGAGGCTGTTGTTCGGGCCGGTGTACAGGTGGTGCGCCTTCCCAAGACCGACAATGCGCAGGATGTCATCGACTGTGAGCAGATGATCGAACGCATTGAGCGGGAAGCCGGTATCCCTGTTGGAACGACCGGCATGATGGCCGCCATCGAAAGCGCCAGCGGCGTGTTCAACGCCGTAGAAATTGCCAAGGCCAGTGACCGTTTGATCGGTATTGCACTGGGCGCGGAGGACTACGTCGCCGATCTAAAAACCACCCGCAGCGACGGTATTGAGCTGCTGTTCGCCCGCAGCATGATCCTGAACGCTGCACGAGCCGCCGGTATCGCCGCGATAGACACGGTGTTTTCCAACGTCAACGACGAAGAGGGTTTCATCGCCGAAGCTACCCTCATCAAAAAACTGGGCTTTGACGGCAAATCCGTTATCAATCCCCGTCAGATCGAGCCGCTGCACAAGGTGTTCATGCCCAGCGAGAAGGATCTGAACAAGGCACGCTCCATCATGGAGGCCATTGCCGATGCCAACGCACGGGGCAGCGGCGTGGCCAGCCTCAACGGCAAGATGATCGACAAGCCTGTGGTCATCCGAGCCAAGCGGCTGCTTGAGCTGTATGAGGCTGGCAACAAGGCAGATGAAGTGGAGGAACTGTAACATGGTAGAACTGAACAAGATTCCCCATATCGATGAGATCAGCAACCACGGTGCATTCGCCGGGGCGGGACAGAAGAAAACCGCCACCTTCCGCGAGCGGTATCTCCAGCAAAATAAGGTGGTGCCTTCGCTGGAAGATGCCATCCGCCGTACGGGGCTGAAAGACGGCATGACCATCAGCTTCCACCACCACTTCCGTAACGGAGACCACATCATCAACATGGTGATAGACAAGCTGGCGGAAATGGGATACAAGAACCTGACGCTGGCGGCTTCCTCGCTGACCTCCGTCCATGCGCCTCTTGTCCGGCACATCAAAAATGGGGTCATTACCCATATTGAGACCTCCGGCCTGCGCGGTGAGTTGGCGGAGGAAATCTCCCGTGGCCTTATGGACTGCCCGGTGGTGTTCCGCTCCCACGGCGGCCGGGCCAGCGCCATCCGCAGCGGTGATCTGCACATCGACGTGGCGTTTCTAGGAGCACCATCCTGCGACCCCTATGGCAATGCCAACGGCTACAGTCGGGATGACGATAACGGCATTGCCTGCGGCTCGCTGGGCTATGCCCGTACCGATGCCAGATATGCCGACAATGTGATCATCATTACCAACCATCTGGTGGCCTATCCCAACGCGCCTTGGGCTATTCCCGAGTATGATGTGGACTATGTGGTGCTCACCGATGACATCGGCGACCCCAAGGGCATCATGTCCGGGGCTACCCGCTACACCAAGGATCCCAAGGAGTTGCTGATTGCAAAGACCGCCGCCAACATCATTGAGGCCACAGGCTATCTGTACGACGGCTTTTCCATGCAGATGGGCAGCGGCGGCGCCTCTCTGGCCACCGCTCGCTTCCTGCGGCAGAAGATGATCGACCAGGGTATCCACTGCCGCTTTGCCCTGGGCGGCATCACCGGACAGATCACCGCCATGCACGAGGAGGGTCTTATCGAACGCGTGCTGGATGTCCAGAGCTTCGATTTGGACGCGGCACTCTCACTGAAAAACAATCATTTCCACCACCAGATCGGCGCGACGTACTACGCCAGCCATATGATCAGCGCTGCGGTGGATCAGCTGGACTTCGTGGTCCTCTCCGCACTGGAGATCGACACAGATTTCAATGTCAACGTGCTGACTGGCTCTGATGGCGTGATCCGCGGCGCTATCGGCGGCCATCCCGACACCGCCGAGGGCGCCAGCCTGTCGGTGGTGGTGGCGCCGCTGACCCGTGGACGTATTCCCACCATTGTCAAACATGTCAACACCGTGGTCACCCCCGGTGAGGTGGTAGATGTGGTGGTGACGGAGCAGGGTATAGCCGTAAATCCCCGCCGCCCCGATCTGAAGGAGAAGATCGAGGCCGCTGGATTGCATGTGTTTACCATCGAACAGCTGCAGCAGCGGGCCGAGATGCTGGTGGGTGTACCCGATCCCATCCGTTACAAGGATCGCATCGTGGGCGTGGTTATGTACCGCGACAACACTATCATCGATGTAGTGCACGAGATTGACGAGGATGCGTGAACTACTGCTTTGCAAGGCCGTCCCTCCCCGGTGGGGGACGGCCTATGCCACTCTGCTGGCAGAAGGTGGTCTGCGTGACGAGGGCCACGCCGATATTACCGCCTTGCTGACGGAGGGCGGTATCCTGCTGGGCTGCGGCTCACTGGGCGGCAAGGTTATCCGTCAGGTAGCCGTCTCGCCCAATGCCGAGGGACAGGACGTATGCGCCCGCATCGTCTCCGCGCTGGTGCAGGAGTCGGTAAAGCGGGGCGTTCTCTACCCGCTTCTGTTCACCAAGCCCCAAAACGCACGGCTGTTCCGCTCACTTGGGTTCTATCTGGTGGCGGAGACGGCGGACATGGTGATGCTGTGCCGCCAGCGTGACGCGCTGGTGCGGTTTCTGGCGTCCCTGCCCCGTTGGCAGGAGGGCGTTATCGGCTGTGTGGTGTGCCATGCGAACCCCTTCACCAGAGGGCATTTGCACCTCATCGCCACGGCAGCGGCGCAGTGTGACCATACGCTGGTGTTCGTGGTAGCGGAGGAAGGTGGCCCCTTTCCTGCCGCTGATCGGCTGTCGCTAGTGCGGGAGGGTACGGCACATCTTCCTAATGTGACCATACGCTCCGGCGGCGACTTTATAGTGAGCCGCTCTACCTTCCCCGCCTACTTTCTGCGGGACGAGCAGTCGGAGGATGCCCGGTGCGACCTGGATCTGACGCTGTTTGCCCGGTACATTGCCCCGCCCCTCCACATCACCCGCCGCTTCGTCGGCGAGGAGCCCTTCTCTCCCACCACTGCTGCCTATAACCGTCGCATGAAGGAAATACTCCCCACTTACGGTGTTTCCGTCACGGAGATCCCCCGTCTGGAGAACATCTCCGCCACCGCTGTCCGCCGCCTTCTGGCGGAGGGACGGCTTGCCGACATCCAACCACTTGTACCGGAGACCACCTATGCCTATTGTCAACATCACTTTGGAGGACATCCTACGCGCCCGTGACGCGCGGGCGGATGCTCAGCGTCGGCTTTTGCGAACCTATCGCCTGCCGCTGGTATCCTTCACTATGAATATCGCCGGGCCGGTGAAGTTCTCGCCGCTGATCGAGCTGGCTTTCGACGCGGGACTGGAAGCCTTGCGCACCGCGCTGGGCCAGCCGGTGGCAGCGGAGATCATCCGGCCTGCCACTGGCTGTGAAGCCCTGCTTGTCTATGACCGCCCGGCGGCGGCGCTGAAAGCGGCCTGCCTGACGTTGGAGACCGCCACACCTGTTGGGCGGCTGTATGATCTGGATGTGCTGGACACAGATGGCAACAAGCTGTCTCGCATCGAGCAGCGCACCTGCCTCATCTGCGGCGGTCCGGTGACGGTCTGTTCCCGAAGCCGCGCCCATGGGCTGGAAGCCATTGTGAACCGCACCCGTGAAATTCTGGTGGACTTCGCCGCCGGATATCTGGCCGGCTTGGCGGCAAAGGCACTGACGGAGGAGGTGCGACTGATTCCGAAGCCGGGGTTGGTGGACGAACACAACAACGGCGCCCACAGCGATATGGATCTTTCTCTGTTTCTGCGGAGCATCGATGCGCTGACGCCCTGGTTGCGCCAAATCACGGCGCTGAGCCTGTCTGGTGCGGATGCCGCCGCATTGCAGGCGGCGGGCCGGGAAGCCGAAGCCGCCATGTTCCGCGCCACCGGTGGTGTCAATACCCACAAGGGGGCGCTTTATTCCTTTTCAGTGCTGCTGGCGGCGCTGGGCCGATGCCTGACGGAGGGCGGTGACGTGTTCGCCCATGCCGCCGCGCTGGCCGCAGAGCTGACACCGCCTCAAGGTACCCACGGCGCGGCGGTGGCGATATGTCATAATGTGGGCGGAGCACGCACGGAAGCGCTGTTAGGCTTCCCCACCGCCCAAAAAGCCGCCGCGCTGCTGCAAGCCCACGATCCCCTGACCGCGCTCCTTTGGCTGATGGCCCACACGGAGGACACCAATCTTTACCACCGGGGCGGTGCGGAGGGCGCGGCCTTTGTAAAGGAGCAGGCCGCCGCTATTCTGGCCGCGCCAATGGAGCGGCGTATCGCACTGACACAGGCACTGGACGAGGCGCTCATCGACCGGTGGCTCAGTCCCGGCGGCAGTGCCGACCTGCTGGCGCTGGCACTGTTCCTGGGCAAGCTTCCCCGTTGGCTTATGCGCTCTACCTGGGCAAATCCTCAGACCATGGGGAACTGGAGAAACTGATGCCCTGATGTCTGGCAGTCCGGCATCGGGAACATACACAGAAATGAATGAGCGGCAGAGTCCTACAAATGGGGCTCTGCCGTAACATAATGTCGGAGGAAAATTTTGCCAGATGCTTCACCGCCGCATCTACGGACAAGCCCTCATAGGAGAACTGTTTTTCAGTGGCAAAATCATAATCCAGCGTATCCTTGATACTGCTCCAATCCGCATAGGTCACGGTATCGCCGTTCAGTACCCACTCTTTCTTAGTGATGTTGTACTGCCGAACCTGCCCGGCGTGACTGAACACGCCCTCAAACAGCCTACGGTGGATGGAGAGCCACTAGACAGGCGGGAATTGGAATGGCCGGGAATCTCCTTGCAATTTGGGCTTTTCTGTGCTATACTGCCGTTCGAAAAGTGAAAATAACGGACGGCGCGCCGGTCTTTTGGGAGACGGGCGGCGGAATGGGGTGAGAAGCTCCGCGAGAGGGTCACTGTGATGCCTGCGCGATTGCGGCAGGCTAAGTCAGATACGTATGTGCCGGAGCCGGTTGGTTTTGCCATTCCCGAAGCCAAAATGAGAGTGCTGCGCACGGTCATTTTGGCCGTGCGTTTTTTGTTTGCGGTGCGCCGGGGAGAGGAGTGCCGCACACAAGGGACATGTCCCTTGTGTGCTCTGCTGCAAGCAGAGCACGTCCGCCTGCGTAAGCCGAGCGGCGCAAGCCGTTTTGTCTTCCATAGGGCGCCGCTCCCGGGCGGGGGTTGCCGTCCCCGCCCGCCACACCTCAAAAATTCAGGCCGTACGGCCTTTTTAATTAGAAAAATATAACAGAGAAAGGAAGATCACGAGATGAAAAAGAAAATTGTCTCGCTACTGCTGGCGCTGACTATGATGGTCAGTCTTCTGCCGGTGCAGGTTCTGGCCGCCGGCGATGGCGGCGCAGCGGATGCCCCCGTCGTGACGGAGCTGGCAGGCGAGGAGCAGACGCCGGAGAACTCGGCGGACACAGAGGAGCCTGAAGAATCGGAGGCTCCTGCGGAGGAACCGGCGGAAGCTGCGGAGGAACCCGCCGCGGAGGAGCCGGTAACGGGGGAAGCGTCTGTCAGCGCCTCCGCCGAGGCGGCCATGACCGCTGCGGCTGCGGTTCCGACCCTGCAAGATGGCGTATCCCCCACGGCGGAGGCCACTGTGCTGGCAGGAGCGCCGTACAGCATCACCGAACTGAATGCGGGCAAGGTGTTCTGGAACAATGAAAAGAACAGACCCCTTCTTGCCGCCGAGAGTTTCTACTATCGCCGTTCCGCTGATGGCGGCAAGACCTGGAGCAATCTGCGGAGCTTCTGCTATCCCAATCAGGATAAGGGCTTTACCGGTACGGCAGTGGTCTGCGTCCTGATGGAGAGCAAGCCCGGCGACTATATGTATCGCATCTGCGCCACAACGGATGGCAAGAATTTCTCCGAGGATACCTGGACGCTGACGCTGCACGTGAAGGAGAATTCCACCTATGATTTTAACTTCCTGTTCTGCGTTGGTAAGGACTACAACGGCAACTATCCCATTCTGAAGCTGTACAACGTGGTGAAGGACGCATCCGGCAAGGAGGTTCTGGGCGACGAGCTGAAGAACTGCTTCCTGTACAGCAACTATACCAGCACCCTGCCGGATGGCGAGACGGAGTACGATCCCGCTATGGGAAAGCTGGAGGAGAAGGACAATCTTCAGCGTTTTTATACCCATCTGTCCAGCGGCCGCTATGCCTACCGTGCCTTTGGCTATAACGAGGAGACTAAGGCTTATGACATTCCTCTGGGCGGCATGACCTTGCAGCTTCCTCTGGAGCAGAACGACGTGTTCACCGGTGAAAACCAGTATGCCTACATTCGATGCGTCGCTTACGGCGTGGATGCCACAAAGAAGGACGGAACGGGCTTCGGCGCGGATGCTTTTGAGGTAGAACTGAACTGCCCCGTAATGAACAGCACGGCAGAGATGGGCGCATCCTTTGAAAAGGACGGCCACACCTACTATCCTACCATGGTCTTTGCCCAGAGCCGCGGCTGTCTGTATGGCATCTATGTGGGGGCTACCATGCCCGGTTATAACTCGTCCGTCAGCGCAGGCGAGTTCTTTGAGGCTGAACCGGCTGCGCGGCTCGAGCTGGCAAAGCTGGACACTGCTGCTCAGGTAACATACACGGTGCCCTCGGACGCCACCTTTAACCTCTACCGCCAGATGAACAACTTCAACACCAGAGTGGTGGAGCCGATCATCGATTGGAAGGACAACGGTGATGGCACAAAATCCGCCACCTACGAGATCAAGCGACAGACAAGTAACAGCATGGCGGGTACCGATCTCTACACTTGGCGTCTCAGCGACGCGACCCATGTGACACGCGCCGGTTTCTACCAGCAGAGCGATATTAAGGAAGAGGCCTACAGCTTTACCCTGTCCTTTGACGATGGCCTTAACCCCAACAATACCCAGCGTATCTCCCATGACCGCAGCGGTCTGGGCACAGGCGCGGCTCCCCGTGATGAGGCGGACATTCAGGTAGGTCTGGATCCCACCGGCTACAAGGTGCTGGACGGTACGTCCCGCCTGCGGGCTTACCGCTTCTGGGAACTGATCAGCAGCGATACGGCCAATATTATCATTGAGCCTGACTTCCACTGGGATGTGCTCTCCGGCGACGTTACCTTTACCACTGTCAACGGCGGTAATGCCGGTAACAACTGGGCGGACGTGACGCCCGGCACAGAGGATTCTGTGATCGCCACATGGTATGACAGTATCGACGTGAATCCGCAGGATCACGCCAGAACCTGCGGCCTGTTCCCCGCCACCAGCCCCGAGCGCGTGGCCGTGTCGGTGGTGGCCGGTACGGACACCAGGCACGGTACTGCTGAAGCGGACGTGCGCTATAACCCCATCGAGGGCAACGGCAGCGCCCGTCCTTACGAGTGGGACTACAGCTTTGATACATGGTTCTATAGCGCACAGGACACCGACCCCACCCTGAACTTCACGGTCAGCGGTACCGGCAAGGTAGCTGTGGAATATGCCCTTGTGGCGGCCAATGAGGCTATGCAGACCACCATGACCAAGTACTCCACCGCTTCCGGCACCAACGGCAGCTATACCGTTCCTCTGTCCGCCTTCAACGGCTTGGGCAACGGCAAGGGCGGCACCGTTATTATCAAGATGACCGACGACACCGGCGTCAGCTACCGGTTGGTGCGGGTGGCCAAGGTCACGCCGACGCTGGAGAATGTCACCCACCCCGGCGATCCCTTCGCTCCCGGCGATACGGTGCGTGTGACCTTCAACGGCCTGTACCGCGGCATCAATAAGGTGGCTGGTACGTTTAATCCGAAGGATCTGAATGTTACCTATACTACGCCGGAGGGCGATCTGATACTGGCTGGTGCCAAGCAGTACGAGCGGATGGACACCGCCGTGCTGGAGTTCACCATCCCCCGTGCCCTCGTCTTTGAGGACGGAGCCGACTCCATGAACTATGTGCTGTCCGACGGTCATATTTCCGGCAATATGTACTCCGCTTCCAATCCCTTTAACTTCATGTACACCATGACCGATCTGGGTATGCCCACCAACTTCGCGGCGCTGCTGCTGCGGACGCTGTCCAGCCACCTGATGGACATCTCCATCCCCGTGCAGAAGCAGGGCTATGATGTTCGCGTGAATGTTGTGGACAAGGATGGCAAGGCCGTTGAGAACGCGACCATTACCCTGACGAACTCCGATGGTACGGATCTTACCCCTGTGAACGGTCTGTATAAGGATTCGCCCTATGATACCTACCGTTACTATGTGAAGGCAGAGGGCTATGTCAACAACGCCGGTTCCTTCTCTCTGAGTGCCGGCAGCGCGGCACAGGTAAAGGACGGCGTCCTGACCATTACCGTTGTGCTGAAAAAGACAATGGAGGGCGCATGGGACGGTACGACCGTCACCGAGCCGAAGCTTGAGAACGGTGTTTACCAGATCAGCACCGGCGCGGAACTGGCATGGTTTGCCCAGAAGGTGAACGGCGGAACCAACAATATCAAGGGCAAGCTGACCAAAGACATTGATCTGGCGGGCTTCCCCTGGACGCCCATCGGCAACACCAGCAAGGGTTTTGCCGGCGAGCTGGACGGTGCGGGCTTCGCGGTGCGGAACCTGTACATCTACAGCACGGCGGACAATCAGGGCCTGATCGGCAGACTGGGCGCCAACGGCAAGGTGCATGACCTGACCGTTACCGGCTCTGTGACCACCACAGGCAATACGGCTGGCGGCATCGTGGGGCATGCCCCCGCCAAGACATCTGTGATCAACTGCTTGAATGAGGCGGACGTCACTGCCAAGACCTGCGCGGCAGGCGTCGCCGGTAAGGTCCAGGCGAGTGTCGCAAATGCCACTGGTGCCAAGAATGCCCCCGCTATCAAGAACTGCGGCAACACCGGAACCATCACCGCCACGGACGCGAAGTCCGGTAATGCAGGCGGTATTGCTGCAGTGATCAGTAATTACCAAATGTTCGGCGGCGTGTTTACGGACTGCATCAATGTGGGCAGCGTCACCGCCTCCAAGAAGGCTGGCGGTATCACTGTCACCACCAATGCAAAGAAACAGGCCGACGGTGGCGGAAACTACTATCTGTCCGGCTGCCTGAACGGCAGCGGTGATAAACCGATCATCGGTGAGGAAAAGACCGCCGATGAGCTGATGGAGATGCTGAAGGATCGCACCGATCCCGTGGGCAAGGGATTGTATGAGGCGCTGCAGCGGCAGAAGGATCAGCCGGTAGTGGACGATGTTATTGCCAAGATCGGTGCCATCGGCACCGTGACCAGGGGAAGCAAGGCATCTATCGATGCGGCGCGAAAGGCTTACGACGACCTGACCGATGCCCAGAAGGAATTGGTGCCTGCGGATGTGCTCAAGACGCTGACCGATGCAGAGACGGCGTATGCCAACCTGCCCAGAAGCTCCGGCAGCGGCTCCGCCTACACCGGCGGCCACACCTTTACCACCGATCTGGAGCCGGGCAGCATCACGGGCGTATTTGTGGACGGAAAGAAGCTCGACAGCCGCTACTACACCGTGTCCGGCAGTGACGTGACGCTGACGGCGGACTATCTCAAGACCCTGCGCAGCGGCAAACATACGGTGAAGATCGAAAACGCCGCTAAGGTGGCCACCGGCTCCTTTACCTTGAGCGGCAGCGGTGCGGTGCAGTCCAGTCGCACCGGTGATCCCGGCGTTGCCATCTACTTTGCCATGGGTGCTGTGAGCTTCCTCGGCTCCGCCGCATGGCTCCGCAAGCGCAAGGAAACCTGATCACAATACTTTCTCTGCATCATCTCTATATCCATGTGCGGCAGCACACAAAGAGCCTCTGCCGCAATCGACAAACTGAGCCGCAGCCAAAATGGCCGCGGCTCAGTTTGTGTTTTGTATGTACGATATGAGAAACGGAATGCACCCATTTCACTGCTGGAGTGCTGCCAGTCGTTTATACTCGTTATACTTATCCTCTGCCTTGCGAGCGATAGTACGCATTTTTTGCCTGAATTTCCGGCTCAACTGTTCCCGAGCATCCGGATCGACCTCCGCCTCATAGTTTTTGTAGTATCCGTCCCATAATGCGGAGAGTTCGTCCGAATAGCCACTCATTTCCGCCCGAACATCGCCCGTGGAGTGCGCTTTCGCCCAGTCCTTCCACTCGTTGAGCTGCGTGATCCTTTTTCGCTTCTCTTCGTATCCCGGGATGCCCTGCTCGCGCTTCCTGTTTTCCACATCCGTTTGCTTTTTGCGCTGTGCCGCACACCCGCCAGGACAACTCAGCCGAGTGCCGCTATAAACAGCGATCCAGCGCTTGCATTGGGTGCATTTCCGGAAGTAGACGGTGCATCTGGCAACGTTGGTCACATATTGATGCTTCAGGCTTTGGAAAGACCCATTCAGCAGCATCCACTTCCCCTCAACGCCATCACCGTTCTCCGTCCGCAGACGCCAGTCACGGCGGTCCTCCGACAGCATGCCGCCGAGAGCAGGGGCATCCGGCGACAGCTGATCTCCCTGCGGCTGCGGCTGGTCGCCATCCCAAAAGCCGCCTGCCAGTCGCGTAACCTTTTCGATCGCCTCGTCCGTCAGTCTGTCCCGCGTCTGGCGATCGAATTCTGCGGCGCAGCGGCAATACTGCATCCATATCAGCAGGCTCATGTACTTATTCAGGGGCGATGCGGTGTTGTACATCTCCCTCAAGTATTCTCTCAGCGGTTCTTCGCCGCTCAGGCTGGCAGGAATGGCGTCCCGGCCACGGATCGCTGCCTTGAACAGTTGCAGCGCACGCCGATAGTCGGAATATCCCGAGGTGAAGTAATCAAGAAAATAATGGTCCTCGAACGTCTCGTCGTAGATCACGCCCACCTCATAGCCCTGCCTCTGCCGAATGTCCTCTGCCAGCTCACTGTAGGCCCTGCTTCCCACGTGAAAAACGCGTCTGTCCGCCAGCACAAATTGGCGGCAGAACTCTTTCGACAGGCCGCCCAAGGTATACACCTTTACATGGGCTTTTTGCAGGGCGGCTTGTTCCCCACGGATACGCTCCATGACCGCTTGCTCATTGCCGATGAGGACTCGCAGGCGACTGTGTACCCGTTTCTTCCCTTCCCCCACGGGCTTCGATGCAAACAGCGCCATGGCAAGCTCTTGATCCTCCCACGCCACAATTTCGAACGGATCGAGGGAAATATCCTTTTTGTTGATTTTGAACTCCAGCATGATTACACCTCCAGCAAAGTATGTTTGTGTCAGGTATTGTCGATACCTAGTTCTTCACATCATCGGTCTTGATATCGCGCAGCACCAGTTAACGGATGTAGTCCGTCACATTCTCTTGACTGTTCAAGCGTTCAATGACTTCCGAATCGCTGTTTGCATGGAACGACAGCCGGTAATTCTGGTGTGTTACCTTCCGGGTCTCAGTGATTTTCTTAATATTAGCCGCCTGATACCGCCTATTGGCCGCCTTCTGCCTTTCGTACGTATCTTGTCGGCACACCCGCGGGATCGTAGCAACAGAAACTCCATACTGAACTGCCAACGCCGTGTACGGTACTCCTGCGTCATGAATCGCTTCGATCGCCGCTTTCTGGTCATCCATCAATTTCCATCCTCGAGCCATGGACTTAAAGCCTCCCCGCTCTTGAAATGTTTATTTGATATTATCATATATACGTATATGTCAATATTCGTTTTTTACTTTTGCACTAAAAACATGCACGACAGGGACAGGAGGCGTGAACCTCCATCTTCCGTTTTTAAACAGGCATCTTCCTTACATCACTGATCGCCATCACGCAGACTACTTCCAGCCCTTTCAATATCTGCGGCATATCCCCATCACTGCGGATGGGATGGTTGGCAGAACGATGGCTTTCAAGTAATTCGAACCGCATGTCCTGCGGCAGCTCCGTTAACTTGATGAGGTAGAAAAACGTGCGTTCCTTTGGCGGGCAGTAGTGGAGCAGATAGCTTACGCAGCTCTCCAGCCACAGCTTCGCCCGCCGCAGCGCGGCAATTCTGCCGGTGCAGGCAGCTAACATAAACAGCAGCCGCTCGGCGATGTAGTTAGCCACAAGGGGAATGGACAGTCCCCGCAAATGCTGCGGCAATAGGATCGCCAGCGGCGTGTCCAGCGCCAGTAGTCTGCGACGCTGCTGACGGAGCTCCTCATCCACCCTCCGAATATAGTCCTCCGCCTGCACGCGGTTAAGAGACACGGCCATAGATGCCACCTCCCAGCGTCACAGAACCGGAGAGCTTTCCCTCCGCCAGCGCGTACAGCAGCGGCTGTACCAGCGCTTCCACCGCGCCGTCCAATCCACGTGCGCCTGTGCCCTGCGCCACAGACTCGCAGGCAAGCTGCTCAACCAGCTCGTCCGGCAGTTTGAGACGGACTTTGTGGGCGTGGAAAAACTTTTTGTACTTCACAAACGTCGAAAGACTGGATTCAGTCAGGATGCGCTTCATCTGTTCCGTGGTCAACTGCTCCACCGGCACGAACCGCCCGATGCGTCCCATCAGCTCTCGCTCCATGCCATAGGCGCAAAAATCCTCGGCGGTGTGCTGGGTAACTGAGGGACAGGACGGCTCGCTTCGCACGAAACCGATGGGGGCGGCGCACTTCCGCTCCTCCCGCATCCGACCAAATGCGCCGCCAAACAAAAACAGCAGATCGGTGGTGTTGATGGCCATGCCATCGACAGTAACCTCCATCCCCTCCACCAGCTTCAAAAGCGCGTGCTGCGTTCCCTGACAGTAGGTTTGACGCCAGTCAGCACCATGGGCAGACAGTTTATCCACCTCGTCAATGAAGATGATGGCATGCCGGACGTGGGGATGGCCCTTGAAGCCTGTCAGCAGGTCAGTCACAATGTCCGCCGCATTTTTTCCGCGATAACCGGTCTCGGTGATGCCGGTGGCGTCCACAGCGAGAAACGGCATCCCTGCGATTCTGGCGGCCTCACGGATGATGGCAGTCTTGCCGCACCCACTGGGGCCATACAGCAGCAGATTGGTGCGGGGAACAGCGTTGTCTCCGTTGGCGCGGAGCATCTGCTTCCAGACAGCCAATGCCACAGCGGATTTTGCCTGTTCCTGCCCGATAATGGCCTTGTTCACTTCCTGAACGATGTACTGCGGCGTGATGGAGGGTGCAGATACATTTTCCTTTTCTGTTTCTTTGGAAGCCTCCAGAATATGGAAGGACATTTCGAGACAGCCCCGGCAGACCATCCTGCCGGTAGAACCCACCACGTAATCATTGTCAAGGATGTTGATGAAGCCCTTGCACAGGGCGCAGCGGGGAACAGGCGGGGATTGTTTCTTTTTACTCATGTGATCACTCCTTACTCCATTTCAGAATGATCGAGGGTGGATATAAAACACAGCTTTCTTTGTTTTCATGGTTGAATCTCCAAGTCAAACGATACCCTTTCACAATCACAGCGGTTTCTTTCATGATCGCTATGGAGAGGAATAACTGCCCTGTAATATTTACGTCACAAATATTAGCGCGATTTGTGAATTTGTCAATACTGGATTTGCAACATTTCTCTATGCTTTTGAAATTTGTGCTTATTGCACATATTTTTCCATGTTTAGATAAGTGACTGATACAAATTGCACATTTTAAGGTGCGAGGTATAAAGCAAAAACGCAGGCGGCTCTCGTTTACAACGGAGAGCCGCCTGCTGTGCGGTGTCAATTTTTAGTTTCTTTCCGATTCGTACGCGGACTATCGCCTTGACCTGCCATAGCAGTCACATATCAACTCAATAATGGGACGTAGTCGGGGAGGTACAAGAGATAAGTTCACTATCAGGTTCTCTTTGACATCGGGAGCAAGCTCTTTGGACAGGTGTGCGATCTCGTCAATGGTTATCCTGTGCTTATCCAAATCTGAGAGTGCGCTGATGACAATTGCCGCCTCATTTGTGAGGCCATCAAACAGCTTTGCCGCGGAATGAACCAGCAGCACCTCATGACCCGGGGCGTATTCAACACGGGTCTTAGGACCTGTGCTCAAGTACTTCGGCAGATTCGGGTCTTCATCGGACATTTTTTGGTGGCCCAGCAACGTATCGGGGAAGGTCGTGGTATCATTCGCATAAGATTTATCCTTAACAAACTGGATAACCAACATGTGAATTGGGAAACTTACCCATTTTATATAGCGGACCCGGCGGCGTGGCATTTGGCCTGAAGCTGGCCTTCGGCGACCACGTTCACTGCC
>OHAS01001073.1_pt1 | contig 22445 bp, 17 predicted proteins | sample 1577131 | NCBI WGS metagenome assembly OHAS01 (sample SAMEA3541566, study PRJEB24748) | human gut metagenome | biome: human gut; feature: human-associated habitat; material: faeces | place: China | collected 2012 | reverse complement strand
GGGCGACAGCCCGCGACCGAGGGAGCTTTGCTCACGAGGTTGGCATGGCTTGTAGCTTCACGAGTTTTTTCCAACATATTTTTTCACTTCATTAATCATCTGCACTGCTGTTTCAATTTGCTTAGCAGCCTCTTCTTTCCCTGCAATATAAAAATCATCATAATCACTTTTTTCCCGCAACTGCTTCAACATCCCTATTCTTCTTCCTAATTCTTTTGAAAACTTTTCTGTTGCCACATAGGTTTTGTTAAAATATCCAATTGCATCTTTATGCCGTTTAAAATCAATTTCTTCCAACGCCAATACTGCCTTTATCGCGTAAAAAGCAGCATAATACGAACGATTAATGGAATCTTTAAATAACGCATTATCATAACTCATCTGTGCAACTTTAATACTGTCTTCCGCCTGCGAAAGTCGATAACTTGATAAGTCCTGCTTTCTATTATCCATCAATAACCACACCTTCCTTTACAACATTATCATAAAACGGTAAGGCTCCCAACCAATATTTAAAATGCTCTTCATTCTTTACAATAATGCTTATGTCAACTCCATACTCCATTAAAAAATCAAAAGCAACATCATACAATTTATATTCAACTGGTTTTATAACCTCATCAGTAAGCGACGTCAATACCATAACATCCACATCTGAGCCTTCCCTATAATCACCTCTGGCATAGGATCCATACACAATTACCTTTTTTAAATCTTCTCCCAAAACATTTCTTATCTCTTGCACAAACAAATCCACTACATTACGAATTGCCTCTGGCATAACCTCACCTCCTAGTTAATCTGCTCTTTTTTCAATCAAGTTATTTAATAATTATAGTATATCACCCCATCCAACTAACATCCACTAATTTTATAACTTCTTTATATTTAGTATAACAGTCTGCAAAATTGGCATGGCTTGTAGCTTCACTATTATCAACATTCTCTCCTAACAACAAAATAGAGGGCAACTACGTGCCCTCTGCTCATAAATCGCTCATTTATAAGGCTGTGCATCACCTATTGTTAAAGCACAATGCTTTTCTTATGTATAGTATATTAAAAATCACATGAAACGTCAACATGTTTTCTCAAATATTTTCTATTTCACATCTAGTCACCTTTATTCTTCTCCAAATAACAAACAGGGGCAAAACATATGCCCCTGCCGCAAAATCATGCAGAAAGATAAATTTTTGAAACCTTTCCTTTCACTATTTTAACCCATGTGGAAATACCAGCCCAATTTTTCGTACTTTTAATTCCACGTTGTTTTGTGAACTTTTTAATTGCATAGGAATACTCTTCATTTCCCTCGCATTCTACCACTTTACAATTAGATGCAACCTTATACTTTCGTGTCTTTGCCTTGATTTTTTTACTTGTATCCCAATCAAACTTTTTCTTCACCTTGCTCATGCCACCCTTAATAATCAATTTTCCACCCCGATAATACATTTTAATACGACATCCAGCTTCGCCGCCCTGACTTTTTGTAAGCCCCGTTCCATAAAGCCAATACGAACTTGCCGCTTTAGCCTTACTTCCTCCGCTCCATTGACACAGTCCTCCAACCAAAAGGGATAACACCAATAACTTTACAATAATCTTCTTTCTCATTTTTCTACCTCCTAAAACATTCTTGATTTCGATATTATATCAAGAAAAAAAAGAAATTTCTTTGGAATTTTTCAATATAATTCTACCAAGCAACTCTTTAACTCATTTTTCCCTTTAATGGTTGCCTTTTTCTGAATTTTAGAAGTGCTCCTCGCCCTTTCGCGATGTTTTACGCCACAAAAACAACTCTTTTAGGTGTAATTTCAAATTAGCGTTGTTTTTGATAGCAAGTTCCATCATTCCGATGCAACGCTTTTCCGCTTTTCAGACAATTTGCGTTGTTTTTCACGTTTTCGTCTCTATCCACACGCAACGCACAACACAGCAACACACAGCACAGCCGCCACGCAACTTAGCCATCACGCAACTTAGCCGCCATACAACACGAATGCGTCAAATCCAATGATTATACGTTGCCACGGTTCCAATCAGATTAATCGCAAACCCAAACACCAAAATCACCGTATTCCACTGCACAAACTTTTCACCCTTTGGTTTCCAGAGTGTCAGACCAAAGAACAAATACGGCATCATATCAAGCAAATAGCGATTGCCAAACTGCCAGCCGCCAAGCGTTTTATGGCAGCATATAATCAGCAGATGCAGCACTGCCAAAATCGGAAGCATAACAAGCAGCGTCAAATTTCCCTCTCTCTTTTTCACCAGCGCATATATCCAAACACCAATCATGGTAATAAAAATCGGCGCAATCAGCCAAAACGCCATTCCATCCGATGAGAAAAACGAAAGCGCACCACCGTTTCCCCCTGCTGCCGGCAGACGCAGATAATGCATTAAATTTTCTTTTAAATAAGAAAGATTAAACTGACCAGTCGTAGTTCTCGTAAACTCCGGCAGATAATTATGTCCAAATTCCGTGATATTGCCGAAGCGGGCATAATTAAGCGCCATATACGAAATTGCAATCGCACCACAGCCAATCGCCCAGTACCATTTATCTTTTACAAGCTGCCATACTGTTCCTTCCGGATTTTCCTTTTTGTACCCTTTCACCAAAAGATAACCTAAAAGAATTCCATAGAGTGCAAGCATCGGGCGACACCCAACGGCACACGCCCAAAACGCTAACGACAAACCACCTTTTTGACGCAGCGCATAATACAGTGCCATTAAACTAAGCGTAAAACTCATGCTCTGAGCAATAAACCAGACATAGCCGTTCATACCCACAAAAAGATAACCGGACGCAAAATAGAGCATAAGCACCCAGAACAATGCATGCTCCTTTTCAAAAGAAACCTCTCGGTAAAGTTTAATCGCGTACACACATCCGGCAATAGTAACAAAAAGAGCAATCAAATGGTCCGGCGTATTGGCACCAAAAATCATAACAAAAGGAATCAACACATAAGAGGGAAATGGAGGAAAACTGACAAAATACTTTCCCTGATAAATAGCAAGTTCAAGCCATGGATAGTCCTGCCCTAAATCAAGTCTTCCCTTTAACCATGAATCCGTCTGCAAGGCATATGAATTATATGGATTACTCTGCCAAGGCCATTGTCCGGTAAATGCCGCAATCACCCAAAACGTACCAAGTAACGCAAGCGGCACAATGACATAAATCCAATCCACTTTTTCAAGCCATTTTTTCATACTCTCTCCTCCTATTTATCCTCGTAATGCTCCAGAAAATGATGTTTTACACCATCTTTTTTATAAGCAATTACCGTATCTAGATTTACATTTTCCACACTCTTAAAAATATTTCCCTCAATAAAAGGATTTGTCTTCTTCAAGTCATGAATCAGATTTTTAATTTCCAGTCGTTTCGAGCGGGTTTCCTCGTTATCGCATGTTGTACAAGTGTCCGTAAATTTGCACGCACACTGAATAAACTTCAAATCATTGTAGTCGCGCCATGCCTTAATGTCATCTTCACGAACAAGATACAACGGACGAATCAACTCCATCCCCTCAAAATTTGTGCTGTGAAGTTTCGGCATCATCGTCTGCACCTGCGCCCCATAGAGCATTCCCATCAAAATTGTTTCGATTACATCGTCGTAATGATGCCCAAGTGCAATCTTATTGCAGCCAAGTTCTCTCGCAAAATTATACAAATGACCTCTCCGCATACGGGCACACAAATAACACGGCGATTTCTCAATATGGTAAACCGAATCAAAAATATTCGATTCAAAAATCGTAATCGGCACATGCAGAATTTTCGCATTGTTCTCAATCACCTTGCGGTTTGCCTCGCTGTAGCCGGGGTCCATAACAAGAAATTTTACATCAAATTCAAACTTGCTGAAACGTTTCAAGTCCTGAAAGCATTTCGCCATCAACATCGAATCTTTTCCACCGGAAATGCAGACCGCAATTTTATCTCCCGGTTTTACCAATTCATACTGCGTAACCGCTTTCGTAAACTTCGACCAGATATTTTTCCGGAATTTTTTATGAAGACTCCGCTCCACTTCTTTCGCCTTGTCAACGGCAGCATCTTGTTCTTCCATTTGACGAAAACGTGCCAAAAGCCACGAAGTGTAACCGCCCTGAAGGCTCACGGCATCGAACCCTTCTTCACAAAGTTTTTCCGCAACACCTACACTGGTCTCGCCTCTGCTGCAGCAAATAACAAGTTTTTTTGTCTTATCCACCTCAGGACTTGCCGAAATTTCATCTTTATCTAAATGCAACGCTCCATCTATGGCACCTCTAGCCACTTCCTGCTCACCGCGAATATCAACAATCTGATAAGTTTCCGGGTTCATTGCAAATAATTCATCTACTGTAATACTCATATTAACGCCGCTCACTTTCCGTCTGACACAAGTCTTTAACCACCTCACCGGCAATAATAAGCCCCGCAGCCGAAGGTACAAATGCTGTACTTCCCGGAATATCCCGGCGCTCCGTGCACTTATGCTTTGCCCCCGGCGGACAGATGCAGTTTGTCCGCCAGCTGATTGCCATGTCCTCAATCGGGCGTTTTGGCTGTTCTTCCGAATACACCACCTTGAGTTTCTTCACACCGCGTTTCTTCAACTCGCGCCGCATTACTTTTGCCAGCGGACACACTTTTGTTTTATAAATATCCGCAACACGGAAACCGCTCGCATCTAACTTATTACCGGCACCCATACTGCTGATAATCGGTGTATTTGTCTCCTTCGCACGCAGGATTAACTCAATCTTTGCCGTCACCGTATCAACCGCATCAATCACGTAGTCATATTCCTCAAACGGAAATTCTGCTGCATTTTCCGGCAAAAAGAAGCACTTATGAACATTTACGACAGCATCTGGGTTGATATCTAAAATTCGTTCTTTCATGACATCCACCTTGTACTGTCCAACTGTTTTCCTCGTAGCAATAATCTGCCGGTTCAGATTCGTCAGACAGACTTTATCATCATCAATCAAATCAAATGTAAACACGCCGCTGCGAACAAGCGCTTCACATACATAGCCACCGACACCGCCAACTCCGAAAACTGCCACTCTGGCATTTTTCAAGCGTTCCATACCTTCTTTTCCCAACAATAATTCCGTTCTTGAAAACTGTGTCAACATCTTAGTTTCATCCTTTTCTTATCGCAACTGTTTCCGCATTTGTAAATACATTATATACCGGGTTAATTCGTACAAAATACTCCGAAAGTCCCAGTTTCTTTCCAATATTTGTTTTTAAATCTTCCTTGTTCTGATCTGTGAGATTATTATAGGTAATCGGGTAAACCGATCCAGGCCCGCTGTTTTTCCATGCAATGCACTGAATTGCGCGTCCCATGCCGCTGAGTGTGTTATTTTTAATCGAAACATTGACACCACCGCTCACCAAAATACCACGGGTATCACTTTTTCCTTTTTGTTTTACATTGGAAATAACATTGTTCTCCAACACAGAATCTGACCAGTTCATCACGCGTACCGGCGAATCCCAGAGCATATTTTCAATGCGGTTATTTCGCAAAACAATGTTCTTATGATAAATCTGCTCTTCACCATTCGCACTATATTTATGAGTTCCAATCGCACGTCCCAGATTCGAGAATTTGCAGTTTGCAATTGTCACATTCTGATTCGGTGTCTTGTCATACGTAGACCAGTCATTGTGGAATCCCTGCGTTTCGCGGTCAGGCGTATCCAGATTGATTGCCTCTTTTACATAATCTGAATTTTTCTTCACATTTTTAAAAGTACATCCGGTAACCGAAACATTTGCAGATGCATCCATTTCAATAAAATGTCCTACATTTACATTTTTAAAATTAATTTTTTCAATCGTCACGCCATCATTATGTGCTACATCAAAAGCAATGCCGTATTTCATGTATTTCATGTCAATTGAAACACCGCCTTTGCCGACAAAGTGAATGTTTTTCTCACCATTATAGGCACTGTAAACGCCTTTCTTTTTCGCATTTGATGGGCGAATCAACTGGAACAGCGTAATCGCTGCCGGCATCTTTTTCTTATTCGTCTTCGTTCCTTTTACAATTTTAACGCCCTTTTCAAAAATAATCGTAACATTCGATGGCACATGAATGGTATTGGTAATAGTGTACGTTCCCTTTTTCAAAATAAGCGTTCCTTTTCCTTTTTTCTGGAATTTCTCCATATAGGAACGAATGGTAAAATACATCCTTGTTTTTTTATTATATAAGGAAGATTTTGTAAACTTCGATGCTTTCAACGGCTTGCTTTTTGCTGTGATTTTATACACCTTTCCCTGTTTATAATCTTTCGCTTCCGTTTTTACTGCGCAGACGCTCATGGCAAGTACAAAAAAAAGTGCTGCCGTCAGCATATGAAGTCCCATCTTTTTCCCTTTTTGATTTCTCATGTAGTTCATCCTCTCTTTTTGACTTTTTATACAAAATCTGCTATCGTGTAAGATAGTTGCTTAATGTTTTTACGGTTGACAAGGAGATAACAATGTCAAATTTACGCTCACATCTTACCAAAAGCGATTTTATATTAATTTTATTTTTATTATTCATCGGCATCGGCATTACCGTCTGGATTTATTATCCAAAATCCACACCTGCCTCAACCGTTGAAGTTCGTGAAAATGGAAAATTGATTCTATCCTTACCCCTGTCAGAAAACACAAAACAAACCGTTCGCTGCACAGACGGAGGAAGCAATCAATTCCTTATTCAGGATGGCGCCGTTACTATGACGGATGCAGACTGTGGTGACAAAACCTGTGTCAAAACCGGCCCAATTAAAGAAGCCGGACAGTCGATTGTCTGTCTGCCGCACCGTCTTGTCATAACCATTACGGATTCTTCTTCGGATTCTGCACCGGATGCTATTGTACGATAATACCAAACAGGAGGCTTATATGAAACCGCACATCCACACAATCACTGAACTTGCTATTTTTACCGCCATCGCTTTCATATTCAGTTATATCGAAAGTCTTTTTCCGCTTCCTATCCCATTTCCGGGAATCAAACTGGGGCTTGCTAATCTGGTTATTGTACTTGTTTTGTACAAAAACGGCTTCTGCCAGGCGCTTACCGTAAGCATTGTACGAGGACTGTTAAACGCTTTTACCTTTGGCAGTCTGTTCGGATTTCTATACAGCCTCGCCGGAAGCATATTTAGTCTTATTATTATGAATTTGTTGAAAAATAAAACCCACTTACACATTTCCGCTTTCGGAGTTAGTGTTGCAGGCGGAATTACACATAACATTGGGCAGTTTGCCGTAGCCGCATGGCTTGTGGGTCCTTCTGCCATCCTTCCTTATTTTCCTTTTTTGTATTTCTCCGGCTTAATTGCCGGCGGTCTGATTGGTGCCTTTGTTCTGCTTTGCCGACAAAGAATCCCACTCTTTAGCAGTACGAATTGAACAGCATACCGCTAAATGCAGATGCCTGATAAGCAGTTCCAATGTCGCTCCGATATAAATGCGCATAACTATAAACTTTCTTATCCACATACTCCATCGGATTCATACTCATCTGTTCTGCTTTCGATGCCAAATCCGCAATAAATTTCTCCGGTACTTTTATCTCTGCCTCATCTGAAAATGACAAAAAGCCATCGGAATCAATCGCAATTCCGGATTCAAACAATTCTGCCGTGTGTCCCTCCACAAGATAGCGCAGCTCACCGCCCGGTCTCGATGGCTTATGATTCGCCTCACCATACTCGTCACTGCGTTTGAGCAGACCATTGTACAACGACAAGACGCGGTTCATGTTATCCTCCACGTCCTCACTTCGCCCATTAAGCACATCCTGCGAAGCTTCTGAAAGTTCCATCGACATTTCCTTCACATTCAGCGCATACGCCTGCGTGTCCGCAGAAAGTTTCACCATAACAAGCGGATTCGCATTATTCAGGCTGACAATGCTTTTATATTTATTTTTTAATTCTCTTTTGTTGTGAATACTGTTTTTTGGTGACACTTCCGGCAGGAAGCCCCCAAGATATAAATTATATGCCGCTATCATAATCATCACGCCTTCCGTGGCTGTTCATATTTCTCCTCTTATGTGTAATCATAAGTCTAATGATTCATTATCATTGTAAATCATTTTTCTGCAAAATGCAAACAAAATCTCCTTTTGTCCAAAAGCAGAAAAAGACACCGTGTCAGACCACGATGTCTTTTTTTCCATATATTACACGATATTTGCTTTTTTGCCAAGTCCCTTTCCCTGAAACAATTTCCGGTATTTTTTTAGTTTTTTCTTTGGAACCTGAATTTTTAATTTGACATTTGTTTTTTTGAATGCCTGCTTACCGACCTTTGTTATCTTTGATGACAAAACCTTTATTTTCTTTAATTTTGACATTTTGTAAAACGCTTTTTTGCAAATTCCAGTTACGGCATATTGATACCCTTTATAAGAAACTGTCTTGGCTATCGTAATACTTTTCTTTGTCTTGTTTACCACTCCGAGAACGGATACCGTCTTTACCTTTGCGGAAGACGTTGTAATTACATATTTCACTCCACCTTTTTTGATTATGGTTCCTTTTTTCGGAAGTTTTGTCTTTGCGGCAGGTGTACCGGCAACCGGCTGACTGACACCTGGTTCTTCTGTCTGTTTTGGTGCTTCTGTCTGTTTCGGTGCTTCTGTTGGGGCAGCGGTTGGTGTTGCTGTCGGAAGCGGTGTTGGTGTTGCATCCGGCACTGACTTTTCAACAAGTGACGTTTGTGCTGTTATAAGGTCAACCGTACATTTTTGAACCTGTTCCCCGGTTACCGCCGGCGTAATTATCGCTTTTTCACCTGCCAAAATTGCATTTTTTAATGCAGTTGCCGATGACTCTTCATACTTGGCTGCATCAATTTTTTTCGCCTTGTCTAATTCATCCTTTAGAAAACCAACCAACTCGTCTATTGTCACAAATTCTCCTGTCATAACGGCATTTTCCGCATGCATAACAAATGAAGAACCATCCAGTGCTTCCGGCTTTCCATTTACCGTAAAGGAACCTATTTTCAAATAGTATCCTTCATCTGCCTTTACACTTACCTTTACAATGTCACCAGCATGATATGTGGATTTTTCTCCACTTATTTGACCATGCTTCGTATTTGTATCCATGGAAACTTCATACGCTGTAATCATTTTATTATACACAACATCTGCCCAGCGTTTTCCGTGTTCAATCAAACCAAGTTTGCTCAGATGAAGATTATCCGTGTGTCGGTACTCACCCTGTAAATCATCGGTCGTTGGTCCTACAAAAATATTTTCATTGTTGCAGGCCGCACGCTGGGTCTCTTTCATGGATTCCATTTTCTTCGTATTATTGTAATTGCTCCATGCATAGGAAACCTGCGCAATGCACCAATTCAAATTATATCCGGCATCTTCTCTTGTCTGTGCAATTAACTGCTGTAAAGAAGCCAGATATTTTTCGCGCTTTGTTCCATCCGTATCAGCCTCTCCCTGGTGAAGCAAAAAAGCACGATACCCATATGGCTTCAAGTCATTAATTGCATTTTTAATTGCAAAATAATGTTTTGTACGAAGTTCCTCAATTTTAGCAGAACCAACACCCGTTGATACAAAGCCAACCGGAACACCAGTCTTCTGTGTCAGGGCGTCTCCCATGGAAGGCCATGCGGAGCCACCGCCATTACCGGTATTATATCCACTTTCACTCGGCTGACTGTCCTCACAATGCTGCCACGTGTTAGTATTCGGATTATATGCTGATACCAAATCTGATTGAGCAGTTGTTTTTTCGCCTCCAAAGTTACAGGAATTTGACTGTCCACCGGTAATAAAAACTTCACCGACTCCGACTTTTTCTACTGTTTTACTCTCACTTCCCGCATTTACAATCAATGTATACCAGCCACCTCCGGGTACATTTGCAATACTTCCTTCATATGTATTACCTTCCCCTTTGGTTAAAACCGCCGTTTTTCCTAATTCTTTATCTCCGTCATAAAGTTTTGCCGACACCTCCCCGGTTCCACTGTACTCAATAGAAACCTTTACGTTGGCATAATTGTTATTGTCCCTTTGATAAATTGCGCGCTCGGTAGGAATTTTAACATCTAATTTTTCTGCCGCTTTTCCTGACTGCGGTGCAAGACAAATACCAGCCATCATTGCCATCGTAATCACCGACCATTTCATGATTTTTTTAATTCTCATTAATACTCTCGCTTTCCTTTGATAACGAAAAAGACCTGCAAAAAGAGCAGGTCTCTTTCATCACAAATACTATTTTACAAATGTTATCTTAGTAATCGTTACGGATCCTGTGTACCCTTTCTTTCCGGCATTGATTACAACAAACGGTTCTGTACCCTTTTCTTGTTTCACCTTGGAAAGATTTACATCAAAATGTCCTTCTGATGTAACACCATACTGAGGATCTGTTACATCTTTACCATTCACTTTATGACCAACAATTCCGTGGAATTCGAAAGCCGGATCGGACGCTGTAAATTCAATCTGGCATTTTGAATATTGATTGAAATCAATATCACTCGGAAGCATAACTTTTGCTGTTGGAGCCCACTGTGCCAGTCCGCTTTCCACATAACTTACAGCCTGTGGAAGTTCCGACACAAGACTATCTTCTCCTGCTGTTACCGACAGATACGTAAATGTTCCTTTAAATCCGGCAGTTGCTGTGCCTACATGAACATAAACCTTATCATCCGCACCGATTTTCTTCATGTCATCAGCAGTCAATGTTAGATTTGCCTCGCCGCCTGTCTTGCCCCAGTAATTGTTAATTGTCGGAGAATTCCATTTGTCACCGGTCTTTAATCCAATGTTAAATCCCTGTGTATCTTTTACGTCAGTATCTCCTTCCATTGCTGTATACTTTATCGAAATAGTTGTCCCTTCACTCAATTTCGACTTATCAATCTCAAAGATTCCCATGGAAGAATACGCAGCAAATCCATTAGGTACATACGTATAAGATGCACCTGCTCCTAAATCATCACCTTCTAAAACAAGGTCAGAAGCGACTACCGTAACATCATATTTGCCATATGTAACAATGCCGGTATCGGTTGTAATTGTTGCTTTAATCGTTGCCGTTCCTTCTCCAACCGCCGTTACTGTTGCTGATGTGCCACTTGCACTAACCGTTGCTACCTCTTCATTGGAGCTTGTCCAAGCAATATCACCGGTCACCGCACATCCAGTAGTGCTTACACTGGCATTTAAATCAAGAGTATCTCCCTCTTCCAAATCAAGTCCTGCCGCACTTCCTGTCGCTGTTACCACAACCGCAGCACTTCCGCTTGCCACACCAGGTGTTGGTGTTGGTTCTGCTGTTGGTGTTGCTGTTGGCTCTGGCACATCATCTTTTCCCATAAGAATAATGGAATAAATATTAAAATTGCAATTTGGTAAATCTTCACCATCCGTATGATAAGCATTGTATTTCAAGCGAATACCATAAGCAAGTGTTCCCTCTGCCAATGCAGCTGCCAAATCATCGCTAATCTGGAATTCAAACACTTGTGCTTTACCGGCTTCTGTAATAGCACTGTACTCACTGTAGCCATCAAATACGTCAATTCCACCACCCCATACATTTGCCGGATTGCTCTTCAGCAATTCACAAACAACAGGTGTATTTGCTGTATCTGATGACGCTACAATACGAATGGATTTGTATTTGGATAAATCAATTCCGGACTTGTCCGCATTGGTCCAGTATGCTACACCACCACCGCTTGCTTGTCCGGTCGATGTATAGCTTACCCCATTTCCTTCATAATAAGTAATGGTATCTTCCAATACTGAATTCTGCTCGTATTCGTTTTCTTTTGTCAGGTCAACTTTAACGTCGTTTTTACCAAGATCCGGAAGCGGCATTGGTGTTGGTGTCGCTGTTGGCTCTGCCGATGGTTCTTCTGTCGGCGTTGCTGTTGGCGTTGCTGTTGGCGTTACCGACGGTTCTGTTGTTGATGTTGCAGTCGGTGTTGCTGTTGGCTCTTTTACCGGTTCTTTTGTTGGACCATTCGTTGAACCGTTTGTCGGTTTGTTTGTGGTCTTAGCCGGTTCTGCGGTAACAACAACTTTTTTTGCACTACTTACTTTCACCGTAATCGTCTTTTTCACTTTTTTCTTTCCATTCTTCATTTGAACGGAAATTTTTGCAGTTCCTTTTTTTAAACCTTTAATTGTTGCTCCCTTTTTGGATTTCTTTGTGAGTTTAACAATTTTGGCTGCTTTTTTTGTTACTTTCCAAGTAACTTTTTTTGCATTTTTTACTGTCACCTTTTTTGTTTTCCCCACTGTAACGGAAACCTTTGTTCTACTCAATTTTGGTTTTTTTGCTTTTGCATCAGCAGATACGCCCGACATCTGCGGCACAAGCAGGGCAGCTGTTAATAACAGTGTAAGCCCCTTTGCACGAAATACATTTTTTCTCATGCTCTGATTCCTCCTTTTTGACTTTTCCATCAAAACCCCAAAAAAGCAAAATACTGCCACTGTTTTCACAATGACAGTATTTTTAGTTATAAGAGTTTGTTTTGAGGGAAAGTAAATATTGATTTACTTGAGTATTAGTATAACTCACTTCCCACAGCAAATCCATGATATATCTTGAACGAAAATTGATTTATCATGCACACTTTACGGCCGAACCAAATGTTCTTTACGATAATGGCTTGGAGAACATCCTTCATGCTTTTTAAATTGGCGGCAAAAATGCTCTACATTGCGATATCCACACTGCATACTAATTTCACCAACATCAAAGGCACTTCGAAGTAAAAGCATCTTTGCCCGAATCATCCGACTCTCAATCACTTCTGAAATACATGAAACATTTGCAAAATTTTTATACACTTTCTGAAGCGAGCGTGGACTTAGATTTATCCGCTCTGCCATCATTTCCAACGTCCAGTCATATTCCGGATGTGCATAAATATCCCCGCGCAGTTTTTCTAAGAGCGGCTGATACCTGGAGCCTTGCTTAGGAAATGCATAATCATGAAACCAGTGGAAAATAATATGCATCAAATTCGAAATAATATATTCTTCGCTTTTACTATGCCAATAATTCTCACAGGCAACCATATGCCAATAAACAAGAAAATAGTCATAATTTGAACAGAAAATAGGAACCCCAAATGGCACATAGCCTTCCGCAAACAATGGTTCATCACAATCAAATCGTATCCATGTGTATGTTAATCTTCCCTCTTTCGCATGATAATGAACTCTCTGTCCGGGCTTATAAATAATCCCGGTATGTGCCGGGTATGGACGCATTTCGCCATCCACTTCAATCATCGTATCGTTTTCAAACAACATCATCTCATACTCACCTTCAGCAAATACAAGATTATCCTCAAACCCCTCCGGCTTACATTCACGTTCGACTGCATATATAATTCGAAACATGTATTAAACACCTCCTCAACTATTAGTGCTATTATAACATGTCATTTTGAATTATAGCAACACAAAAAAGAACAACACACCACAATCTTCTATGGTATGCTGTCCTTTTATACATCTACAAAACAATACTATTACTTTTTAAAGCTCCAAGAATCCATACGAACATCCAGTGTATCAAACTCAAAATAAATGGTATGCTTTCCTGTCAGCTTTTTACCGAGTTTCTTTGTAACCGTCTGGTAAGAATCCGATGTGGAATCACCAAGTTTCATGGTAATTTCAGATGCTCCATCCGTTCCAAAATCAACATCCGCTACACCAATATAAGCACCAATCTTTCCATTGTATACGGAATAATTTACGGCCCAGTCTTCATTGGACGCTTTTTCATTATTAATAACAGTTCCTACCGTATCTGCCATCGCAAATGTTTCTGCCTCAACCGTCTCATAAGGATTGATTGTACCAATCGATGATACACCGGTCTTTGTCATCTTTGTATCGGCAATTGTTCCATCCGCATTTGTAAAATCTCCATTGTCACCAAGATTTAACTCATTTACATAAGTCGTACGGTAATCCTGTTTCGTACCGACTGCTATTGTGTCTTTCTTCGTATGATAAAATGCATACAGTTTACCATTAAACTGTGTAAAACAGTGATGGTTATTACCGGTTACTCCAAAATATGTACCCGGATTTTTCAAAACACAGCCAACATATTTAAAGTCACCCATTGGGCTGTCACTTACCATTACCGCAATGTTTGCCGTCGGGCAGTCTGCACGGTCAATGGTAACACCGTCAATGCTTCCGGTCCAGTTTGTGCAGTAACTGTAATAATACTTATCTCCGATTTTGTTAATACCGGAATCTTCAAACATGAATGGTGCATCAATCGTTTTTGCATCCCCATCTACACTAGTCATATCGTCACTAAGTTTTACAACTCGTGCACATTTAGGATTGCGGATAAAGTCTTCTTTCTTTCCATCGGTATTACCAATACCACCAAAATAAAGGTAGCCGGTTCCATCATCGTCAACCAAAACTGCCGGGTCAAAGAGCCATCCAATTTCAGATTCTGCACAGCCGGTAATAGAGCGGTCAATAATTGGTTTTCCAATCGGATCCGTCCAAGGACCGGTTGGGCTGTCTGCCGTCAATACACCAATACTGCTTGCGTTGTTCGCAAAATACAGGAAGAATTTCTCTTTGCCGTTAATCTTCTTATGACATACTGCAGGTGCCCATGAATTTGCCGACCATTTCGCAGCTCCTTTACTTCCGGATACTGCAATCGTTCCATGATCTGTCCAGTTCACCATATCGGCAGAAGAATAGCAGTTCAATGATTTAATTTTGCTGTAGTTATTATCTGCATTAGCTGCTGCCTCGTACTGCTGAGAATCATTTGTTCCATAAACATACACTCTTCCGTTGTATTCCATAGCCCACGGATCCGCTGTCAAACGGGAGGTCATAATCGGATTACCGATTTTCCCTTTAACAAGTCCTGTACTAAGATCCGGAACGCCTGCATCTTTATCCGCTGTTTTTGCAACTCCTGTCATGGTTACCTCATCCAGGTAAAAGTCCATATCATTATTGGATTGGTACACAGACTGCCAGTAAATCAAGATCGTTCCCGTGTGCTCCGGCACCTTCATAGTTGCCTCACATTTTGTCCATGTAGAATCCGAAAGTTCAACGGACGTAATTGAATCGTAATGAGTGGACTCATCATCCCCAACATACTGCATGGAAAGATCCAGTTTCTGATCCTCTCCTGTTTCCTGCTTTGCATAAAAAGAAATCGCATATTCATTGTCTGTTTCAACCAAAGAAGAAACATCAATTGAAGCACCATGCCAGTCTGCTGTACGTCCTGTTACTTTAGCACTTTTCTTTGTGTTATTTGCTCCATCATCAACGACTGAAATAGAAGCTGAACCACGAGAAGCGATTGGCTCATATTCGCCCTTTTCCATGTCCGCATTAACAAGCACTGCCGGTGTTGGTTCCGGTGTAGCATCTGCTGATTTTGTCGGTTCCGGTGTCGGCATATGTCCAAATCCGTCTGCCTCTGCAACCAAATTAGAATCCTTAATTTCGTCCGTATACACTTTTACCGATGTGCCTTTTACAACAGGTGTCGGTGTTGCTTTTGCCGGATTTGGCTTTTCTGTTGCTTTCGCTGTAGCCTTTGCCGTAGGTTTTGTCGTATTTACTACGTTTTTATCCGGTCCTTTTTTCCTCGTCACTGTTACCTTAACAGTTCCAAGTTTTCTGGATTTTCCGTTCTTTTTAACTTCTTTTACCGTAATCTTGGCTGTCCCCTTCTTCTGACCGGTCACAACACCCTTTTTCGATACTTTGGCAACCTTTTTCTTGTTACTCTTAAATGTGTACTTGCAGGATTTTTTCTTGTTTGCAATTTTAATTGTTTTCTTCTTTCCTACCGTAACACTAATCTTTTTTGTCTTTAATTTTGCTTTTTTCGCTTTTGCCCCTGCATCCGGCGCTGTCATCCCGCCAAGTGTCATTGACAAAGCTAAAATCCCCGATAAAACAACTCCACTAACTCGTTTCCATTGTTTCATGGCAGTTCCTCCTTTACATTATATAGTTTTTATATTTTGTTTATAATAACACAAAAAGAAGTTCCCTGCCATGATGATAAACGTATTGTTTTTGATATATTCGGCACACTTATTTAAGCAGCAACATCGGATTTACCGTGGTTTTATTCTCCTTCACTTGAAAATAAAGGTTTGTTCCTTCTTCTTTATAATACTTTGTCGGCTCTGCAATTTTCCCGAGGACCTGTCCTTCCGAAACCATATCACCTTTACTTACAGAAACATCTTTTAACTGTCCATAAACAACTGTAAAACCATCACCAATTGATATCGAAACCGTACGACCGGTTTCTTCAGAAGTTTCCACCGATTCCACGATACCATCCGCACTCGCTTTTACATCCATTCCTTCTTTGGCTTCTATAAGAAGTGCCGGATTTGTGCGGTACTGTGCCAGTGTCTTAAAATATACCACTTTGTCTGCGCTGTACTCCATCAGCACATCGCCTTTTATTGGCCAGGAAAGGCCCTCTTCCTGATTAAACGATAATTGCTTTTTCGCAGGTTTTGCATTGGTCTGTACAGATTTTTTCTTACGTTTTTTTGTTTTCTTTTCTTTTACCTCGGAATTTGCATGATTGCTGGACGCTTCTTTCGTCTCCGGTGTTGCCGCCGCGGTCGCCTGCGGGGGATTACTCGCCGAAGCCACCGGCTCCTTTTGTTCACTGCGGTTCATATTGATGCATAACGCCGCAAAGGCGCCAATTGCAGCAATGCCACAGGCTAATGATATATAGAATCCTTTTTGTTTAAAAAACATACTATCACCTCACAAAAATTGTTTGATGATAGTATGTTCGATTTTAAAATAATTTATTCAATTTTATTACAAAGTAACTTTCTCCAAATGCCAAATCTCTTTCGCATATTCTTCGATGGTGCGGTCGGAAGAGAATTTACCGCATTTAGCAGTCTGGAGCATTGCCATCTTCGCCCATCGCTCCTCATCGCGGTATGCTTCTTCTACTTTCTTTTGTGCCGCCTCATAAGAACGGAAGTCTTTCAAAATAAAGTACTGGTCCGCACGCTCATAGCCGTTTGTCTCAAGCAGAGAATTGTAAATCTCACGGAACAAATCAAGATTTTCAGGGGAATATGTTCCATCAATCAACTGGGTAAGCACGGCACGGATATCGGAATCCATGTTATAAATTTCTTTCGGATCATACTGGTTATTATGCTCGAAATCAATTACTTCCTGTGAGGAAAGACCGAAGATGAAAGCATTTTCCTCGCCCACTTCTTCTACGATTTCGACATTGGCACCATCCATTGTTCCGAGGGTCGGTGCACCATTTAGCATAAATTTCATATTACCGGTACCGGATGCCTCTTTACTTGCAGTTGAAATCTGCTCTGATACATCAGCAGCAGCAAAAATGATTTCTGCATTGGACACACGGTAGTTTTCAATAAATACAACTTTGATTTTTCCTTCAATTGAAGCGTCATTGTTTACTACGTCAGCAACACTGTTAATCAGTTTGATAATTGCCTTTGCACGGCGGTATCCGGCAGAAGCTTTCGCACCAAAAATGAAAGTACGAGGATACATATCCATACCCGGATTTTTCTTCAACTGATTATACAAATACATAACATGCAAAATGTTAAGCAGCTGGCGTTTGTACTCATGCAGACGTTTTACCTGTACATCGAAAATCGAATGAGGGTCTACTTCAACACCGTTGTGCTCCTTAATATACTTTGCAAGACGAACTTTATTCTGGAACTTGATATTCATAAATTCCTGCTGTGCTTTTTTATCATCCACAAAAACAGAAAGCTTATCAATTTTAGACAAGTCCGTAATCCACTCATCACCGATTTTGTCCGTTACCCATGCAGCAAGTTTCGGATTGCCATGAAGCAGGAAACGACGCTGTGTAATTCCATTTGTCTTGTTATTAAATTTCTCCGGCATCATTTCATAGAAATCTTTTAATTCCTGATGTTTCAAAATTTCCGTATGAAGCCTTGCCACACCATTTACCGAAAATCCGGCAGCGATAGCAAGATGTGCCATCTTGACCTGACCATCATAAATAATTGCCATACTTTTTACTTTATCCTGATTATCCGGATACTTTGCCTGAATCTCATTCTGGAAACGACGGTTAATTTCCTCGGTAATCTGATAAATTCTAGGAAGCAGACGGGAGAATAACTCAAGCGGCCATTTCTCCAATGCTTCCGCCATAATGGTATGGTTTGTATAAGCACAGGTACGGGTTGTGATATCCCACGCATCATCCCACTCAAGACCATATTCATCTAACAAAATACGCATCAATTCAGGTACTGTTACCGTTGGATGGGTATCATTTAACTGGAAACATACTTTTTCCGGAAGACCATGAATATCATTGTGGTTTTCCATATACTTCATAATTGCACGCTGCACGCTTGCCGATACAAAGAAATACTGCTGTTTCAAGCGAAGCTCTTTTCCTGCCATATGGTTGTCATTTGGATACAGCACTTCACAAATAGTACGGGCAAGGTTCTGCTGCTCAACTGCCTTCTGATAATCACCTTTATCAAAAGAATCCAGATTGAACGTATCAATTGCCTCAGCATCCCAGATACGAAGTGTGTTTACAATGTGGTTTCCGTAACCGACAACCGGCAAATCATAAGGCACTGCCATTACAGACTGATAATTTTCCTGTACAAAACGATCCCTTCCGGTCTTTTCGTCTTTTCTTACCGTTACATAACCGCCAAAACGTACTTCAACGGCATATTCCGGACGCTTCATCTCAAATGGATTACCATCCTTTAACCAGTCATCCGGTGCTTCGATCTGGAAACCATTTTCGATTTTCTGCTTGAACATACCATATTTGTAGCGGATACCACAGCCATAAGCCGGATAACCAAGTGTAGATAAGGAATCCAAAAAGCAGGCTGCCAGACGTCCAAGACCACCATTACCAAGAGCTGCATCCGGCTCTTCATCCTCAAGCAAGTCTAAGTTTACACCCATCTCGTCAAGTACCTCGCGTACAACTTTGTCCTCTTTGAGGTTGATAATCATGTTACCAAGTGCACGACCCATCAAAAACTCCATGGACAAATAGTAAACTGTCTTCACATCCTTTTTCTCATAGGCTTTGTGCGTTGCCATCCAGTCATCAACTACGATATCTTTGATTGCATAAGAAACTGCCTGAAACAACTGCTGTGGAGTTGCCTCTTCAACCGAACGGCGGAACAACAATTTCATGTAGTTCGAAATGTTATTCTTCAATTCCTTTTTCTTTTCCTTTTCCGTTACAAATGCCATAAATTACCTCTCTTTCTGTAACAAACTCTTCGTTACGCTTCCACTTTTGTAACACCCAGTGTAACGGCCTCACCGTTAATTTTCCAATCTGCGGTGTAACCTTCTACTTTATCCAAAATAACCTCATCTGCCAAAACATCGGCTTTAATCTGAGATTCATTTGCTTTGATGATTTCTTTAATCTTATCATTTCCCTGCTCGTAAACACGGATATGGTCAACCACTTCAAAACCTGCATCTTTACGCATGGTCTGAATTTTACTGATAACCTCACGCACAAATCCTTCCTCGATTAACTCCGGTGTCAGGTTTGTATCCAATACAACGGTAATACCGTGATCTTCCTCGCTCACATAGCCATCCATCTGTGCCGTTTCTACCAGCAAATCCTCTGTTGCCAGCACTTCATCTACGCCGCCAACCGTAACAGTCACTTCACCGGAAGCATTCAACGCATCCATCGTAGCATTGCCATCTAATCCGGCAAGCACTTCTTTCAATTCGTTCAAACGGCTTCCGAAACGGCGTCCGAGAGTACGAAGCTGCGGCTTAAACTGATATGTCGTAAATTCTTTTGTATCATTGGTAAATACAACTTCTTTTACATTCAGCTCATCTGCGATAATTTCTTTATAGAAATCGGACAATTCGCCTTCTGCCTTTACATACATTTTTCCAATTGGCTGACGGTTTTTGATATTTGCTGTATTACGGCATGCACGGCCAAGAACAACAATGTCCAAAAGCTGTTTCATCTGTGTCTCAAGTTCTTTGTCAATCCATTCTTCCTTAACTTTCGGAAAATCACACAAATGAATACTTTCCGGCGCTTTTGAATCCAGATTGCACACGAGATTCTGATAAATGCTCTCGGTCATAAATGGAATCATCGGAGCTGCTGCCTTACTGATTGTTACAAGTGCCGTATACAAAGTCATGTAGGCATTCATTTTATCCTGCTCCATGCCTTTTGCCCAGAAACGATCACGACAGCGGCGCACATACCAGTTACTCATATCTTCCACAAAACTCTGCAATGCTTTTGCGGTCTCCGGAATTTTGTAGTTGTCAAGGTCCTCATCAACTTCTTTAACCGTCGAATACAGACGGGACAAAAGCCAGCGGTCCATAATCGAAAGTTTCTCATATTCTAATGTATGCTCGGTTGGATTAAACTGGTCAATCTCCGCATACAACACATAAAAGGCATATGTGTTCCACAGTGTACCCATGAATTTACGCTGTCCCTCGGTAACCGCTTTTCCATGGAAACGGTTCGGCAGCCATGGTGCTGAGTTGATGTAGAAATACCAGCGGATCGCATCTGCGCCATATTTCTGCAGTGCGTCAAACGGATCAACGGCATTTCCTTTGGATTTACTCATCTTCTGTCCGTTTTCATCCTGAACATGGCCCAGAACGATAACGTTCTCATATGGTGCTTTATTGAATAACAGTGTGGACTCTGCCATCAGGGAGTAGAACCATCCACGGGTCTGATCTACGGCCTCTGAAATGAACTGAGCCGGGAACTGCTGCTCAAATACTTCTTTATTTTCAAATGGATAATGATGCTGTGCAAACGGCATTGCTCCGGAATCGAACCAGCAGTCGATAACTTCCGGTACACGGTGCATATCTTTACCACAGTGCGGGCATTTGATGGTTACAGCATCGATATACGGACGGTGAAGTTCTACTTCTGCAGCCTTCGGATCTCCGCTCTTCTCAGCCAGCTCTGCGCGGCTTCCGATGGATTCCATATGACCACACTCACACTGCCATACGTTCAGCGGAGTTCCCCAGTAACGGTTACGGGAAATCCCCCAGTCCTGAATGTTCTCCAGCCAGTCACCGAAACGTCCTTTTCCGATGGATTCCGGAATCCAGTTTACGGTAGCGTTGTTGCGAACCAGATCATCTTTGACTGCTGTCATTTTGATGAACCAGGATTCTCTTGCATAGTAGATCAGCGGAGTATCACATCTCCAGCAGTGTGGGTAGCTATGCTCAAATTTCGGTGCGTCAAAGAGCAGACCTTTTTCTTCCAGATCTTTTAATACCATCGGATCTGCTTTTTTTACAAATACACCTTCATACGGTGTCTCTTTTGTCATCTCACCTTTGCCGTTTACTAACTGAACAAACGGAAGGTCGTACTTACGTCCTACCTGTGCATCGTCCTCACCAAATGCAGGTGCAATGTGAACCACACCGGTACCATCTGTCAGAGTAACGTAATCTGCACAGGTTACATAGTAGCCTTTTTTATGCTGTTTCTCACAGATATCTACTGCACAGTCAAATAATGGCTCATACTCTTTGTACTCCAGATCTTTTCCTTTGTATGTCTCAAGTACTTCGTATGCTTTTGTGCCTGCCTCTTCATCGGCAAGTTTGCCAAGAACTGTATCAAGCAGTGCCTCTGCCATATAATAAGTATATCCGTCAGCAGCTTTTACTTTCACATAAGTCTCTGCCGGGTTTACACAGAGTGCCACGTTAGACGGCAGTGTCCACGGTGTTGTGGTCCATGCCAGGAAATATGCATCCTCGCCTTTTACTTTGAAACGAACCACTGCGGAACGTTCTTTGACGTCTTTGTATCCCTGTGCTACCTCATGGGAAGACAGCGGAGTACCACAACGCGGGCAGTAAGGAACGATTTTAAAACCTTTGTATAACAGGCCTTTGTCCCAGATTTTTTTCAATGCCCACCACTCGGACTCAATAAAGTTGTTGTCGTAGGTAACATATGGGTTATCCATATCAGCCCAGAAACCAACGGTTCCTGAGAAATCTTCCCACATACCTTTGTATTTCCATACGGACTCTTTACATTTTTTGATAAACGGGTCCAGACCATACTCTTCGATCTGCTCTTTTCCATCCAGACCAAGCATTTTCTCTACTTCCAGCTCAACCGGAAGTCCGTGGGTATCCCAACCAGCTTTTCTCGGAACCATTTTTCCTTTCATGGTCTGGTAACGCGGGATCATATCTTTGATAACACGTGTCAGGCGATATAAGGATAAAATCCATAAATACTGTTAAAAT
>OHAS01001067.1_pt1 | contig 22486 bp, 20 predicted proteins | sample 1577131 | NCBI WGS metagenome assembly OHAS01 (sample SAMEA3541566, study PRJEB24748) | human gut metagenome | biome: human gut; feature: human-associated habitat; material: faeces | place: China | collected 2012 | reverse complement strand
CCCCCGCCACAGCACTCGCTCATTCACCGATAAGCCGGTACCCAAAGAGACCCTGGAGGAGATCGCCTCCGCCGGCACCTACGCCGCAAGCGGCCGCAACCGACAGCCCGTGCTGATTGTAGCGGTAACCAACCCCGAGCTTATCGCCGAGCTATCGCGCATTAACGCCGAGATCATGGGCACCGAGGGCGACCCCTTCTACGGTGCGCCGGCAGTGCTGGTGGTGCTGGCCGATAAGTCGGTACCCACGTATCTTTACGACGGCAGCCTGGTGATGGGCAATATGATGCTTGCCGCCACCGATTTGAATCTGGGAAACTGCTGGATCCACCGCGCGAAGGAGACCTTTGAGCGCGAGGACGGCCAAGCGATTCTGGATAAGCTGGGCATCAAAGGCGACTACGAGGGCATTGGCAACCTGGTAGTGGGCTACCCTGCCTCCCTCAACGTCGAGTGCAAGCCCCGCAAGGACGGACGCGTCATCTTTGCGGAGTAGTAACCGCACGAGACATTCGTCCGCATGCAAGGCGCCCCTTAGGCCGATGACCTGAGGGGCGCCATTTGTTGACTCTATGACAGGCGGAGCTTGCACGGGAATTTGAAAACGTTGGCGCAGCTATCCCTTGCGCTGACGCAGCTGTTTGCCGACGAGATCGATAAAGCCTTGGTTGTCCTTTAAGGCGACGACCACGACACCGCCGGTTCGCGTGAAGATGCGCACGCAGTCCGACGCGCTCGCGGCGACATGCGTCCCCATTGCAAGCAGGGAGCGACAGCGCTCGATATGGGCGATGTCTGCGAGCTCGATGCGCGTGCGCCAGACGCCGTACACCACGGCGACGTGCCCGCGCGGCACCCTCATGGCGCACCTACCAGCTTAGAAGCTCGTACCCATCGTTGGTGATGACCAGCTGAACCTCCCACTGCGCGGAGTCGGAGCGGTCGGCGGTGCGCACGGTCCACTCGTTGGGATCGCTCATGTCGATGTCCGGCTCGCCAGCGTTCACCATCGGCTCGATGGTGAAGCAGAAGCCCGGCGCCAACACCACGCCCTGACCGGGCTGGCCCACAAAACCCACGAACGGATCTTCGTGGAACTCGATTCCGATGCCGTGGCCGCCGAACTCGCGTACCACGTTGAAGCCCGCCTCCTCGGCATGCGCCTGCACCGCATGGGCTATATCGCCCAAATGGCCCCATGGCTTGATAGCGGCAAGGCCCGCTTCCACGCACTCGCGTGTCACATCGACCAAGCGCTGACGCTCCGGCGACACCTCGCCCACGCAGAACATACGCGAGGAATCCGAGTAATAGCCGTCCAAAATGGTGGAGCAGTCCACGTTGACGATATCGCCCTCTACCAGGACCTCGTCATCAGACGGGATGCCGTGGCACACCACGCAGTTGACCGACGTGCAGACGCTCTTGGGAAAGCCCTCGTAATTGAGCGGCGCGGGAATGGCGCCGCGCTCGACCGTGTACTCGTGCACCCAGCGGTCGATGTCGCCGGTGGTGCAGCCCGGGGCGATGCGCTCGGCGACGTAATCGAGCGCGCCCACGTTCACCGCGGCGCTTCGGCGAATGCCCTCGAGATCGGCGGGGGTCTTCAGCAGGTCTCGGGGAAGAACCTCCTCGCCTCGCTCCCACAGCTCGTTGAGGCGCTCATCGATCGCCAGATGGCATTTCTTATACTTCTTGCCGCTGCCGCACCAGCACTCGTCGTTGCGGCCGAATACGGGACCGTTGTCATACATGGCTAACTCCTTTTCGACTGTAGCCATTATGCCGCTAATCGCGAGGTTCTGCACGGAGATTTGGACAAAGCGCCCGACATATCGGAGCTCGTTTCGATAAGACGCGCAAATAGGCGCCCTCCACGACGTTCCCCTTGAAAAAGCGGCCCTCCGCGTTTATCGCGAAAAGGGCCGCTTGGAATCTGCTTATATGTAGGCACCCCATAAGAAAGTCCGCATAAACCGGGTTTCCCGGACAATCTAGAAACAGACTAGGAGCGCTCAGCGAGATCGAGAATCAGGCGCTCGGTCTTCTCCCAACCCAGGCATGCGTCCGTGATGGACTTGCCGTAGACGCCGCCATCCACGGGCTGGTTGCCGTCCTCCAAGTAGCTCTCGACCATGAAGCCGCGAACCAGTCGGTCGATGGATTCGTTGCGACGGCAGGAGTCCAGCACTTCTTTGCAGATGCGCAGCTGCTCGAGCGGGCGCTTGCCGGAGTTGTCATGGTTGCAGTCGACCACCACGGCGGGGTTTGCGTAGGTATCCGGCGTGTAGCGCTCAGCCAGGCGCTCCAGGTGCTCGTAGTGGTAATTGGGATAGGTGCGACCGTCCAGGCCGATATAACCGCGCAGCACGGCGTGGGCCAGCGGGTTGCCCTCGGTCTCGACCTCCCAGTTGCGGTAGATGAAGCCCTGCCTTGCCTGGGCGGCGTAGATGGAATTGAGCATGACGCTGGTGGAGCCGGCGGTGGGGTTCTTCATACCCACGGGCACGGGCACGCCGGAAGCGACCAGACGATGCTCCTGGTTCTCGACAGAGCGCGCGCCAACCGCAACGTAGGACAGTAGATCGACCAGGTACTGGTAGTTGGTGGGATACAGCATCTCGTCGGCCGTGAAGAACCCGGTCTCTTCAATCACGCGCAGGTGCATGCGGCGAATAGCCTTGACGCCCTCGAGCAGGTCGTCGCCGGCCTCCGGATCGGGATTGTGCAGCAAGCCCTTGTAGCCGGTGCCCTTGGTGCGGGGCTTGTTGGTGTAGACGCGCGGGATGATGAGCAGGCGGTCTCGCACCTGCTCCTGAAGCTTTGCGAGACGGTCCATGTATTCCAAAACGGAGTCCTCGCGATCGGCCGAGCAGGGGCCGATGATCAGGGCGCGGCGGGAGTCCTCGCCGCGGAAAATCGCCGCCACCTGGGCGTCGAACTCGCGCTTGGCCTCGACCAGGTCGGCTCGAAGCGGCATCTCCTCGCGGATATCTTTAGGAATGGGAAGCAAGCGCTTGAAATGCATGGACATGGTGACTCCTTGGCAGCGTCGAGAGTCGCCCGCGGCAGGCAGCGCCTTGCGCACCGCCGAAAGATCGCCGCGAGCTGATGTGCAATATGGTGGAGGGTATTATCCGCCTTTCGCCTCGCACGACAGTGCGCATGTACCATCTGTCCGAAAGATTTAACGTTGCCCCCTATTCCGAACGCGTTGGAGCCGCTGGACCACCCCAACGCAACGGGACCGCAACCAGCTGCAGCGGGGCTGTACAATAATCTCGTCCATACGCCCCATGGGGGCGAATTCGACCAGGAGATGCCATGGCAAACGATTTTCTCATCGTCGTCGATATGCAGAACGACTTTGTATCCGGCTCGCTGGGAACGCCCGAAGCCCAAGCGATTGTGGGGGCGGTCGCGCAGCGCGCTGAAGAATTCGAGGGAACCGTGGTCTTTACCAAGGACACGCACGACAAGGACTACCTCCAGACGCAGGAGGGCGCGAAGCTCCCCGTTACCCATTGCGTTCGCGACACACCCGGTTGGGAGCTAGTCGACGAGCTCGAGCGAATCCGGCTTACGCGCGATGCCTTGGTCTTTGACAAGCCGTCTTTTGGCTCGCTTGACCTGGCGGCATGGCTGGTCGAGCAAAACGATGTGGAGCCCATCGACTCAATCGAGCTGATTGGCCTGTGCACGGATATCTGCGTAGTAAGCAACGCGCTGCTTATCAAGGCAAACCTGCCCGAAGTGCCCATGCGCGTGGAAGCCGGTCTTTGCGCAGGCGTGACGCCGCAGTCGCACCAAGCCGCCCTAGATACCATGCGCAGCTGCCAGGTTGAGGTAAGGTAGCGAGGTTTTAGCCAGGCACCTGAGCGGCGCCTCCGTCATATAGCGAAACGGCCCTTTCTAATACATGTATTAGAAAGGGCCGTTTTATTGAGCCAGAATGGTCCAATGTAATACCAATCTTCAAACTGGTATTATCTTGGACCACTTTTTCGAGAAAAAGTGGTCCGCTGTAATACCGATTTAGAAATACGTATTAGATTGAACCACTTGAAGCGATTCAAGGTGGCATCTTTTAATACACGACTAACCACCGGCTCAAACCAACAAACTAAACGAGCAGTTTGGACCGGCAGCTGAACTCGACGAGTGGCCGTAGCGACAAGCCTAGCAGATACCTTGGCGTGCCAGGAAATCGAACGCGAGGTCGACCCAAGCATGCACTGCCTGCTGGCGCTCGACGTTCTCAGACTCGGTGTTGCGGTTTGCAACGGAAAGGCCGTGCGCGCCCTCGCTGAACACGTGCAACTCGTGGACCACGCCCTCTTCCGCCATCCGGCGGGCAAAGGGATAGACCTGCGCCGCGGGCGCCGTCTTATCGTCTGCGGCGCACCACACAAAGGTGGGCGGAGTGTTACGGCTCACGTTGGTAGAGGGGCAGATACGCGCAAGGTGCTCATCGGTCGCCTCGCCGCCGGTCACCATCGACAAGAAATCATTAAGCAGATCGCGACCAGTCTTACCGCCCGTCTTGGGCACGCGCAGATCGATGCGCGGGTCGCGCGTCTGCTGGTCGCGCAGGTAGGCGAAATCGATCACGGGATAGCACAGAATGGCGGCATCTGGACGAATATCCTCCGGACGCGCCCCGGTGAGTCCGGCGAACGGGCCGCTCTTCCATTCCGTTGCCAAAGAGGCGCAGATAAAACCGCCGGCAGAAAACCCGATCGCAACGACCTTCTCCGGATCGATGTTCCACTCGCTCGCGTTCAGTCGCACGGTCGCGACCATCTTCGCCAAGTCCGCCTGGGGGTTGGGATATGAAACGTCACCGGTGGAGCTGGTAACGTAATCCAGCGTAAACGCCTGGAAACCGCGGTTGAGGAATTCGAACGCGACGGGCTCCTGCTCGTGCGCGGCGATGTGCGTGAATCCGCCGCCTCCGCAAATGATCACGGCTGGGCGGGGACCGGTAGTGGTATTGGGCAGCTTGTCCGCAAGATAGGCGGTATACGTTGCCGGATAGACCGGGGTGGTCTCCTCGCCCCACAGGGCATGCTGCTCGATAATCATGTGCTCTCGCTTTCGACTCTTCCGCCCCGCATGCCGCGACGCCTGCGGAGCCCTTCTTTTTGTTCGCGCCGCAAGTGCGACGCAGCGTTTTTCGTTTCCTAGCATATGACGAAACGCTGGCGGCAACCGTGGCGCGCCGCGCGTTCCAACAGAAGAACCACGTCAAGTCCCATCGAGCACCCCACCGAAGACCCCGTGGAAGCGTGCCGGGCCAGCATCTACACCGTCGCCCGCAACGGCACCAGCGCCGACAGCTGCGACGAAAACTGAACCGCCGGCCAAACCAAGTAGCTTTAATCGACCGCTGTGTTGGGTACCATTTCTTTTGCATGAGAAGCCGCACATAAACCGTGCCGTCGGTCGATCCAGCGGCACAGACGGACCAGCTACGGGTTAAGGGATCAATTTGTATACGTTTACCAGTAAGATTCGTTATAGCGAGATCGATGAGACGGGCCGTTTAAGCGTGCCCGCCGCAATCGACTACCTGCAAGATGCCTCCACCTTCCACGCGGAATCCGTGGGCCAGGGCCTTGCGCGCGCAACAGACACAGGCCGCGCTTGGATGCTCGCCGCTTGGAAAATCGAGATTCGCAAGCTCCCCGCCCTAGGCGATCCCATCTGCGTGAACACCTGGCCCACCGGCTACAAGGGGCTGTTCTCAAATCGCAACTTCACCATCCGCGCAGCGGACGCCGACGCTGACGAGGCGCCATGTCTACAGGCGGATTCGCTCTGGTTCCTCTATGACGCCGCAACTGGCAGGCCTTGCCGCATAAGCGATGAACACTTGGCAGCGTTTCTAGACCATGACGGCTTCGAGCCCGCCCTCAACATGGACGCGCCCCAGCGGCGCATCCACCTTCCCAAAGACGCCATCGCCATCGACGCCGCGCCCGTACGGGTAGCGACCACCCATATCGATACCAACCACCACGTCAACAATGCGCAGTACGTTGGCATGGCGATCGACGCGCTGCTTGAGTACCCGCCGGCGCAACGCGCCCAACAGGCGCTTGTCAACCGCAGCGAAGACTCGCCCGTCACCGTTGACGTGCAGTACAGCCGCGCCGCCACGCGCGGGCAAACCATCTACCCGCGCATCTATCAAGATGGCGCCGGGTTTATTGTAAGCTTGGACGATTGCGACGGCGGGCACTACGCCGTTGTTCGCATATCCCAGGGATAGCCCTGCCGTCCACCGCCCGCCGAGCGCACCCGGGCCGGATAGTTTGCACCCCTACCAATCAGCCCAGCGCCCCGGCACGCTGGACTTGATTACACAAGCATTCGAGCGCGTAGATCCTCTATTGCGCTAGGGGCAACACCCAGCGCCTCCTTTATATAAGCCAGATAATCGCCATACTCGCGCTCGACGGCGCGCGTAACGGCAGCCAGCGACCGCAGGCTTGCGGCTCCGTCTGCCGTAAGCTGGGCAGGAGCAAACAGGTTAGTTGCCAAGTAATCCGCCCGAATCTGCTCCGCAGGAACGCCAAGCGCGCTCTCCACCAGCACGGACGCCATTCCGCAGCGGTCGCGCCCCACATGGCAGTGCCACAGCGCGGCACCGTCCTCGCAAGCCAGAAGCGCCTCGAAGAACTCCTGGTAACCCTTCCGCCCCGCCTCGTCCAAAAGCATTGCGGGATACAGCATGACCATGAAGTCGACGGGATCGCCGCTCTCCTTTACGCGTTTTCGCGCGGCTTCCAGCTGAGCCTCGCGCTCCTGCGTGATGCCCGCATGACGATCCTCAAAAATACTCGCATGCACAAACGCCGCGTCCGGCAGCTGCTCCATGGGATCTGGCAGCTCCGCCAGCTCCTCGTTGTTACGCAGGTCAACCACCAGGCGCACGCGATAATCATCTCGCAAGCGGGCGATATCGTCATCCGTGCCAAAAATGAGCGCGCCCGACCGAAGCAGGCTGCCGCGACGAACCGTCCTACCATCTGCGCCGGTCAGGCCACCCAAATCTCGTGTATTGGGCAGCCCGTCAAACGGAATGCGCCCGTAATCCCGGCGCCCCGCCGGCATTGCGGCGGCATCCGGCGTCTCATACGCAACCGGCGCGCCAACCGGCTCGATTCGCTCAGCCATGCCCTCATCCCCCTTCTCGCTTAATCGCTCACATTGTGACGATAAAACAACATCTTCCAATGACCGCACTGTAAAGGAACGCCCCCGCCAACGCAATCTGCATCGACGGGGGCGTTCTATCGCACCCATTTTGGCTCCTCGCTTAACCGATCGCCTTGGCTAGTTAAAAATGTCCCTATGGTAGCGCGTCATCATAAGGGCGGCGGAAACGGAGGCTCAGTCTAGCATTGCCTCTGCTTTGGACGAGGACGAGACGGGGTCCATGCGCGCGATCTTAACGGCGTAGTTGCGCATCATGATATTTTATATGCGCCGAAACGCTTGGAATTAGAACTCGCAGCTGCCCACGGTACGGGGATGCGGCAAGACGTCGCGGATGTTGCCTACGCCCGTGAGGTACATGACCAAGCGCTCGAAGCCCAGGCCAAAACCGGCGTGCTTACAAGTTCCATAACGACGAAGGTCAAGATAGTACTTGTACTGCTCGGCATCCATACCAAGCTCGGCGATGCGGCGCTCGAGCACATCGAGGCGCTCTTCGCGCTGAGAGCCGCCGATGATCTCGCCGATGCCGGGAACCAGGCAGTCGGCCGCGGCGACGGTCTTGCCGTCATCGTTCAGACGCATATAGAACGCCTTGATCTCGGCGGGGTAATCGGTAACGAAGGTAGGGCACTTGAAATGCTCCTCGGTAAGGAAGCGCTCGTGCTCGGTCTGAAGGTCGATGCCCCAGCTCACGGGATAATCGAACTTATGACCAGCGGCAACTGCCTGCTCCAGGATCTCGACCGCCTCGGTATAGCTCACGCGAGCGAAGTCAGAGTTAGCCACGTGGGTAAGGCGCTCGATGAGGCCCTTGTCCACAAACTTGTTAAGCATGGCCAGCTCATCAGGGCAGCGATCCATAACGTCGCGGATAACGTACTTGAGCATGTCCTCGGCAAGATCCATGTCGTCGGCCAGGTCGGCGAAGGCGATCTCGGGCTCGATCATCCAGAACTCGGCAGCATGTCGCGTGGTGTTGGAGTTCTCAGCGCGGAACGTGGGGCCAAAGGTGTAGACGTCGCCAAAAGCCATGGCGAAGTTTTCGGCGTTCAACTGACCGGATACGGTAAGAGAGGCAGCCGTGCCAAAGAAGTCCTGGCTAAAGTCAATGTTGCCGTGCTCGTCCAAAGGCGGGTTAGCCGGATCCATGGTGGTAACGCGGAACATCTCGCCCGCGCCCTCGCAGTCGCTTGCGGTGATGATGGGGGTATTCACGTAGACGAAGCCGCGATCCTGGAAGAAACGATGAATCGCTGCTGCCGCAACCGAGCGCACGCGAAAAACGGCGCGGAACAGGTTGGTGCGCGGACGAAGATGCTGCTGCGTACGCAGGAATTCGACCGTCGCGCGCTTCTTTTGCAGCGGGTAATCCGGAGCGGAAACGCCCTCGACCACGATGTCGGTCGCCGCGAGCTCAAAGGGCTGCGGCGCATCGGGGGTGAGCTTCAGTTCACCGGTGCAAACCAGCGCAGCGGAAACGTTCTGATGAGCGATCTCGTCATAATTCTCAAGGGCTTCGCGATTCATAACGACCTGCAGGTCCTTGAAGCAGCTTCCGTCATTAAGCGTGACGAAGCCGAAGTTCTTCATGTCGCGCACGGACTTGACCCATCCGGCAACGGTAACCGTCTTGCCACCCAGGTCCTGAGCATCGGCATACAGTTGGGCGATCTTGATGCGATCCATACCAAACCCTTTCATGCGGTAAGGATGATAGTTTCCAGCATTCTATTCTAGCAGCTGCCGCAAGCCCCGCATCCTTGCATGTTTTCCCGCTCCCGGCTACAGCAGCGCGATATTTGCCCGAGCCTGGTCGATAGGGTGCGAGTTCGTATTGACTTGATATTTAGATTGTTGTCTAATTATCTAAATTTTCTACGGATCCGCGCATGAATCGCCTGTCTTGGCAACGCATCATGAGCACAATTCGTCAACCAGATTGGAGTCCCCATGGGAGGAGAAGCGTTCAGGGCGCTCGCAGACCCCACGCGAAGGCGCATCCTCGAACTGCTAAGAAGCGCCGATCTCACCGCCGGCGAGCTTGCAGACCACTTCGACATGACCAAACCGTCCATCAGCCATCACCTCAACACGCTCAAGGCCGCCGGCCTGGTTGATGCGGAACGCGAGGGGCAATCGATTGTCTACAGTCTCAACACTTCGGTCTTGCAAGACCTTATGAGCTGGTTTTACACCTTTACCAACAGGAGTGATTCAGATGATGAATAAGCAAAACGACGCGCAGCGCAGCGCAAGCGTCAAATCCCCCGTCAACCGTCGCGTCTGGATAGCCCTAGGCGCGCTGTGCATCGCAAGCTTCCTTGGACACCTCGCCCTCTTTCCGCAGCTACCTGATATAGTCCCTACGCACTGGGACGCCGCCGGCAACGTTAACGGATGGAGCAGCAGGATGGCGACGCTGGGTCTCGACCTGCTTCCGCTGGGCCTGCTGGCGCTTTTCTACGCGCTCCCCAAAATAGACCCCCGTGGAAAAGCGTACGAACGCATGGGCAGCTTCTATACCGGCTTCGTCACGCTTTTCACCGTGTTCTTGATCTGCATGACCTGGACCACGGAGCTGACCGTTTTTGGCATCATCCCTCAAAATGAAAGCCCTATCGGTATCTTCACGGGAGTCACCGTCGGCATCGGGCTCATGCTGCTGGGTAACTACCTGCCAAAGGTCAAGCGCAATTACTCCTTTGGCTGCAAAACCCCTTGGGCGCTGGACAACGACCAGAACTGGCGTCTCACCCACCGCTTCGGAGGCGTCGCCATGGTCCTCGCGGGTATGGCGACCGTCGTCTCCGGCTTGTTCTCTCGCCAGATGGGAGGGGCGGCGGTCGCCCTCCTCCTCGCCGCGGTCATAGGATCGTCCTTGGCGACTTATGCGTACAGCTACCTTGTATTCCGCAACGGAAACAAGCCCCTTCGCGCAAAATAAGTGCAAAACCCTGCCCACCCGCGATCACGGGCAGGCAGCGAGTCCACCGCCGCTTACACCGGCGAGGGGGAATCCTCCCGGATGACGGTGCGGGCGATAAGCGACAGCAGGACTGTCCGCACCTCGCGCGAACTGTCGAGCACATCGACATCGTAGACGTCGCCGCGCAGCGCGGGCACCTGCTTGGCTCGCGCGACAACGCGGTCGGAAGCATCGCGAATCTCGAAGCGGCACGTCCACGCTCGACGGGTGACAACGGACCAAGCAACGGGCTGCACACGGATGACCGCCTCGTTGGTCTTGGCCGACACCCTGAACTTGCGCTTGAGGTCCAACTCGGACCCGTCGGCCATCAAGATCCTGTACGCACGGTCCTTGGTGTCCGTACGCGTGGTGGTATAGCGCGCGATCTCCACACCGGCACCGTCCACAACGCGCGTCAGCCTTGGGGCGGACAACGGATCGGTCTGGGCGGTATACAGAATCTCACCCTTTTCGTTCGCAACTTCGGTCTCGCTGTGCACGCTCGCGAGCTTTGACGAAATGTGCAGCCTCATAACCCCTCCCCGGGTCAACCACCATTCGACATATCGGCCTTTCTACCCACCTTGCGCCCGCGCAAAACCAAGCACGTACAAAACAGGGGCCGAGAAGCAAATAGTTCCCCGGCCCCGTGCGTTCCCTTGCGAATTATGCAGTCCGCCCCATGCTCGGTGCGCAGCGCGCGGCATCTGCGGACGATGATCGATGTCCTAGCTCAGCAGCATGCGATCGTTTGCCAACGCGCCGCCGGAAACCTCCTCGAACTTCTTGAGCAGGTCCGGAACGGTAAGGTTCTTCTTCTCCTCACCCGCAACGTCATAGATAACGTGCCCGTCGCTCATCATGATCAAACGGTTTCCCATACGAATCGCGTCATTCATGTTGTGCGTGACCATCAACGTGGTGAGCTTGCGCTCGGCGACGATCTGCTCGGTCAGAGCCAGCACCTTGGCAGCCGTCTTGGGATCCAACGCCGCGGTATGCTCGTCCAAAAGCAGAACGCGCGGGTTGGTGAGCGTGGCCATCAGCAGGGTGAGCGCTTGGCGCTGGCCACCGGAAAGCAGGCCCACCTTGGCGCTCATACGATCCTCAAGGCCCAGATCAAGCATCTTGAGAAGCTCGCGATACTCGGAGCGCTCGTCCTTGGTGATTCCCCAGCGAAGGGTGCGGCGCTGGCCGCGGCGACGGGCAAGGGCGAGGTTCTCATCGATCTGCATATCGGCGGCGGTGCCGCGCATGGGATCTTGGAACACGCGGCCCAGGTACTGAGCGCGAGCGGGCTCGGGCAGGCGCGAAATGTCCTTACCATCAAGCTCGACGGTGCCAGAGTCGATGGGGTACACACCGGCGATCATGTTGAGCAGGGTGGACTTACCCGCGCCGTTACCACCGATGATGGTGACAAAGTCGCCGTCCGCAAGGTCCAAGTCCACGCCGGTAAGGGCGCGCTTCTCGGTCACGGTTCCGCGGTTGAACGTCTTCTTGACGTGAGAGAGCTTAAGCATCGGAGCCATCCCCCTTCGAATACGAACTGCGAAGCTTGAGCTTCTCCCACACCACGGGCACGCACAGCGCCAGCGCGACGATGACGGCGGAAAGCAGCTTCATGTCGTTGGCGTTCATGCCCATCTGCAGCACCACGGCGCGGATGAGGAAATACACCACGGAACCCACCACCGCGGAAGTAAGACGGCTGGAGAAGCTGACGAGCTTGCCCGGAGTGAGACGGCCCAGGACCTCGCCGATGACGATGGCGGCGAGGCCGATAACGATAGCGCCCGTGCCCATGCCGATATCAGCGTAGCCCTGGCTCTGGCAAATCAGGGCGCCGGACAGGCCCACCAGCGCGTTGGACAGCGTGAGGGCAATCATCTTGGTGGTGTTGGTGTTGACGCCCAGGGCGCGCACCATGGCCTCGTTGTTGCCGGTAGCGCGCAGCGCGCTGCCGATCTCGGTACCAAAGAACCAATACAGCAGAGCGATGATGAGCACGGCGACCAGGATGCCCACAACGGTCTCAAGCGTGCTTTCCGGCAGGCCGGTCATCTCGCTGATGCGAGAGAAAACGGTGGGCTGCGTCAGCAGCGGCGTATTGGACTTGCCCATGATGCGCAAATTGATGGACCACAGGGAGATCTGGGTGAGGATGCCGGCGAGAATAGCCGGGATCTCCAGCACCGTGTGCAAAAAGCCGGTCACGGCACCCGCGACGCCACCGGCGACCATGCCGGCGAGGATCGCCAGCAGCGGATCGACTCCGGCAACCAGCAGCACGGCGCACACGCTGCCGCCGGTCGCGAAGCTGCCGTCGACCGTAAGGTCTGCGATGTCCAACAGCTTGTAGGTGATGAATACGCCAAGCACCATGATGCCCCAGAGCACACCCTGGGAGACGGCGCCCATAAGTGCGATACCCATATCATCTACCTCCTTTTATTCGTGCGCCCCGCCAACGTTCGACGGGAGCCTTGAAACCCAACGCGGCACCTTGGGCGGCGGTGCCGTATCCAAGGTGCCGTAAGGCGTACGCTGAGAACCTACAAGTCCGCCGATTCCGAAAATCTCACCTTTCTTTACAGAAAAGCTTACATCCTTAAAGGAATGAGGATTTGTGCTTGTAAAGTTTTCAACTTTCAGATACTCTGCTCCTGGTGTATGCTTTTTCGGTGGAAAACGATCTGTCATCTCACGTCCAACCATTCCCTGAATGATCCTCTGCTCAGAAAAATCGTCTTTCTTTTTATCCAGTGTTTCAATGGTAGCTCCATCTCGGATAACTGTGATCTTATCTGCTACATAGGAGATTTCATTTAATTTATGGGAAATGATGATAGAGGTCATTCCCTGCTTCTTGAATTTCAGAAGAAGATCCAGAAGAGCTTTGGAGTCATCTTCATTCAGTGATGCGGTAGGCTCATCCAGAATGAGCAGCTTTGCATTCTTTGCAAGTGCCTTTGCGATCTCAACCAGCTGCTGCTTACCTACACCAATATCCTTGATCAAAGTTCTGGAGGATTCCTCCAGTCCTACTATTTTCAAATATTTATCTGCTTCTCCATAAGTTTCATTCCAGTTGATGGAAAAGCTTTTGCCTCTTTCATTACCCAGATACATGTTCTCCCCGATGGTCATGTACGGGATCAGAGCAAGTTCCTGGTGGATGATTACAATTCCTTTATGTTCACTGTCTTTGATAGTGTTAAACTTACAGATCTCACCATCATAAATAATATTTCCTTCATACGAACCGTACGGATAAATACCACTTAATACATTCATCAATGTAGATTTACCGGCACCGTTTTCACCTACCAGTGCGTGGATCTCGCCTTCCTCGACCTGGAGATTAACATTATCCAGTGCCTTTACACCTGGGAAAGTTTTGGTGATATTTTTCATTTCCAGAAGTATCTTAGCCAACTCAATTTCCCTCCCTTTCCACTGTTCATGCAGGCGGTTATATTCCCCGCCTGCATGTGATAAATTTCTTTCTTAAAAATTCTGATTATTTGATCTGATCCTCTGTGTAGTATCCGGAGTCGATCAGGATCTCTTTGTAGTTATCTGTTGTAACAACAACCGGATCGCAAAGGTATGTCGGGATGACACCGGTTCCGTTATCATAGGATTTTGTATCGTTCACTTCCGGCTCCTCACCTTTCATGATGGAGTCAACCATTTTTACTACTGCAGATGCAAGAGCTCTTGTATCTTTGAATACAGACATTGCCTGTTTTCCTGCTACAAGGTTCTTAACGTTTGGTGTGTCACAGTCCTGACCAGTAATGATCGGATATTCTCCTGTGTAGGAAGCTGCCAGTGCATTCTCAACACCAAGGGCTGTGGAATCGTTGGAGCAGAGAACTGCGTCAAGGTTTGTTCCGTCAGAGTAGTTACCTGCGATGATAGTATCCATTCTGTCCTGTGCTTTTGCACTGTCCCAGTTAGCTGTAGCAACCTGCTCGAACTCTGTCTGACCGGATTTTACTACCAGCTTGCCGTCATCGATGTATTTCTGGAGAACATCCATTGCACCACCGAAGAAGAAGTTACAGTTGTTATCGCCAGGATCTCCTGTGAACAGCTCAATATTGAATGGTCCGTCCTGATTGTCAAGATCCAGTGCATCTACCAGGTACTCGCCCTGTTTCTGACCTACTTTGTAGTTATCAAATGTTGCATAATAGGTTACTGCATCGGAATTCATAAGAAGACGGTCATAAGAGATAACCGGAATTCCTTTTTCTTTGGCCTGTTTCAGAGGCTCGCCAAGGCTGCTTCCATCGATGGATGCCACAACCAGAAGGTCACATCCGTTTGCTACCTGGTTCTCAAGCTGGGAAACCTGTGTGCTTACATCATTGGATGCATACTGAAGGTCTACCTCATATCCTGCTGCCTCCAGCTCTTTCTTCATGTTATCGCCATCCTGGTTCCATCTCTGGAGATCCTTGGTCGGCATGGTAACACCGATCAGTTTCTTGTCTGCTGCCTGTGCTGTTGCTGCCGGAACTACCACCATACCAGCTACCATTGTTGCGCAAAGAAGTGCAGATACCATTTTTCTTTTCATTGTAAAATCCTCCGTTTCATTATTTGTTTTTGGAATCACGTTTCCTTTGATGATGTTACTATAGCACAGGACTGTCTGGACATAGTTGGCAAGGACAGAGACATTTTTTTGCAAAAGAAAAATGCCCTGCATCAGGCAAGACATTTTTGCACCAAAAATCTGCTATTGATTTTTGTCATAATTGTGTATTATTGCGCATATGGATACACTGCCACATTACTTGCAGAATTTCACTGCCACATATATGCCGGTATGCAATCTGTTCTGCATTACTCTGTATCGTAATCTATATTGAGATATACTTCATCTCGTCTGTGGAAACCGCCGTCAATGATCACCTCATCAATATTATCCCTTGTAACGGCAACCGGTTCCAGCACCTTCGCCGGGATATCGTAGCTTCCATCGTTCATGGTATCTGTCACATCTGACGAAATCTTTCCCTCTTCTGCCATCTTCACCGCATATTCAGCTGCCTGGCGTGCCAGATCTTCGATAGATTTAAATGCTGTCATGTACTGGGTTCCTTCCACAATACGCTGACATGCAGCCAGATCACCATCCTGGCCTACCACGATCACCTGTCCGGCAAGCTGGTTTTCCGCAAGAATCTGTATCACCTGGCTGGCAATATCATCATTTCCGCACATGATTCCCTTTACATCAGGATACTCTTCCAGTGCTTCCTCCACATAATCTGCTGCCAGCTCCGCGATCCAGCCCTCACAGTTGGCTTTGTAAACCACCTTCAGATCACTGTTTTTCAGAGTGTCTTCAAATCCCTCTTTTACCATGTCCACATTGTTATCTGAAGCAGATCCCTGGATCATAAAAATCTTTCCGCCATCAGGGATCGCTTCCATCATGGACTGTGCCATAACCTCTCCGACTTTCCGGTTATCAAAGGAAATATACATGTCTGTATCCGCATCATTTACCATACGGTCATAGGAGATCACCCTGATTCCTGCATTGTGGGCACGCTCCACGGCCTCAGATAATGCCTTGCAGTCTCTGGCAATGATCACGATCACGTCCATATGCTTCTTGATAAAATAGTCGATCTGGCTGATCTGCTCTTTTGTATCTGCTCCCGCATCCTGAACATTCACTTCCGCTCCCAGCTCCCTTGCTGTTGCCACGAATACATCCCTGTCACGGATCCACCTCTCTATAACAAAGGAATCCACTGTAAGACCGATCTGAATTTTCTTTTCACCGCTGTCTTCCTCTGTATCGGTTTCCTGTGCAGCTGTCTGCTTTGTTTTTTCGGAAGCGCAGCCATTCAACGTCAGTGTCAACAGACACAGCAAAATCAGCAGCTTCCTGATCATTTTCCCCCCGCTCATATTGTCTACCTCAACCTCTCTCTGAATTCACTTGGTGTCACGCCTTCGTATTTCTTGAATATCCTGCTGAAATAATTAGGGTCGCTGTATCCGGATTCCGCACAGATCTCCTTGATGGAAAGCCCTGAATCCTTGAGAAGTTCTCTTGCATTCCGAAGCCGCACTTCTGTAAGATACTCGATAAAATTTCCTCCGGTTTCCTGCTTAAAAAGCTTGCTGAAATAATAAGGGCTGATATCCACCTCCCGTGATACCTCATCCAGTGAAATATCTTTTTTGTAATTGTCCCGGATATAGGACTTTGCTTTTTCAATAATGGAAACCGCTTCTTTTTCCCTTGCGCTTTCCATGTTGCTGCAGATTTCTGATGTTTTACCCAGGAACCATTTTTTTATCCCTTCTATGTCTGTATATTCCTGGATCTCATGAATATAATTTCTGCGGCAGCTGATCGCATATTTCACGGTACCTGCAAAAAAAGCCTTTTTTTCCACTCCCATCACAAGCTCCAGGATCTTGATGCGCATGTCCTCCAGATCTACTCCCGGCTGCTTCTCCATCCACCGGATAAATTCCTCGGCACAGCTTAAAGCTCCTGCCACATCCTTATCCATCACGCGCTTTTCATAGCGACGTTCCAGATCTCTTGGATATTCGCCGTCATATTTCTGTGCAGCCGGAACATCCTCAATATGTATCACATGGCTGGTACTTTCCCGAAGTGCGACCATAGCTTCCTTGAAGGATTCTTTCATGGTGCTTCCCATCTCCTTCACCCGGCCGATACCACAGCGAAATTTACTGTCAATCCTGCTTTCCAGCTTATGTACCATGTTTCTGGTTCTTGTTACAACTTCCACACGTTCCTCATAGGATTCCCTGGAATTACGGTACGGAACAAGCAGTACAATACGGTTTCCCATAATGGGTCCTACCAGACATTCAAAAAATCCCTGAGCAATTTCCCGAAATATGGAATAAAATTTGTTTGCTTTAACACTGGCTCCCACTGCATTTGTAAGAACGCCATTTTCCGTAGAATCACCGAATTCAGCCACGATCATATATCCGTATTCTTCCCGGATATCCAGAAGCTCCCTGTAATTATCCTGGTATGTCTGAAAATCATCCTGCAGAAGAATATTATTGATATATCCGCTTTCGATCATAGGCACAACTGTTTCCAGCTTTTCACGGATACGGAGATCGTCGCTTCGCTTCTGTCTTGTGGAATCTACCCTTTCCATAGCTTTGGAGCATATTTCCAGAATCACCTTTTTGTTTACCGGCTTGGTAAGAAATTCCATAACTCCAAGATTTACCGCTTCCTTGGCATAATTAAATTTATCATAGGCTGTAATTATTACAAAGACCACAGATCTGTTAAATTTCTGAATTTCCCGGATTGCCTGGATTCCGCTTAAGCCCGGCATCTGAATATCCATAAAGCAGATATCCGGCGGATATTTCTCCGCCTCTTCCACAACCACACGGCCTGTTTTGGCTGTGTGGATCTCACATTCATTTCCATAATTGGAACTTATAATATTTTTCAGGGATTCCAGCATGATCCCTTCGTCATCAGCAAGCAGGATTCTGTACATTTTTTTCACTCCTCTCCAGAGGAATATTGATCACTACCTCTGTTCCCATTCCTTCACCTTCACTGTATATCTCCATCAATCCGTCCCGCTCATAATACAGTTCCAGACGGCTGATCACATTGTTCATTCCGATTCCTGTGGAATCACCTTCACCTGCACTGCTGTGAACTTTTTTTGAAAGAACTCTTTCTATCTGCTCTCTGGTCATTCCCAGTCCGTTATCCCGGACACTGATCTCAATATGATCGTCCCATTGCTCTACGCTGAGATTAATATGTCCCTCCCAGTCAATATTCCGTATTCCATGATTAACTGCGTTTTCCACAACCGGCTGCAGGATCATACTGGGAACACGCACATTTCCCACATCACATTCCACTTTTTTTGAAAAATGGATATCTCCGGCAAACCTCACGTTCAGAATATAAATGTAATTATCCACGGCCTCCAATTCTTCCTCAAGCGTTGCATCTTCCTCACCCTTCTTTACATTGTAGCGAAAAAAATCTGCCATCTTTTCCACAAAGACGCTGGTTTTTTCTGCATCCTCCATCATAGCAAGCTGTACTCCTGCATTTAGGGAATTAAAAAGGAAATGCGGGTTGATCTGAGACTGGAGATACTTAAGCTGCGCTTCCTTGAGATGTGTTTCCATCAAAAGCTCCCGCTCTATCATCTGCTGTTCTTTTTCCATGCCGGCCTTTGTCCTGGCAATGTAAAGACTAAGATTCTCCACCATAGTATTGAAAGCTCTTGTTACCTCTCCAAGCTCATCCCTGGAATCTGTCGGGGGCATCTTTACATTAAAATTCCCCTGACCTACCAGCTGTGCAGTTTCCGCCATATTGGTCAGCGGCAGGGACATCTCCCTTGTTGCCATGATCAGAAGGAACATTCCACAGACCACCACCAGAAGCATGATCACCATATTACTGATCTCCAGATATCTCATAACCGCCCGGAGAGCTGCATAGGTCTGGGAATTTTCTTTAAAAAGCTGCTTGTTCAGCTCATCCATAGAACTCTGGATATAACTGTAAAGCTCAAGGCTTTCATCATATTTCTGCTTATATTTTTCCACATTCCTGCCTCTCTTGGCAGCTACAGTTCCTGCTGTACAGGAAAGATATGCTTCCGACATCTTACGTATCTTCTTCTCCAGAAGTTTCACGGAATCATCAATATTCTGTTCATTTAACTCCTCCAGCTCCTGCCTGTATTTCGCCTCATTCTGATAGTAATCCATTAATGCCTGAGAATTTTTCACCTTCAGATACTGGTACATGCTGTCCTGCACATCGTCAAAAACCTGCCCAAGCTCTGTGATCTGGGCATTACTGGCATACACATCGTCCATCTCCTGCATGGAGTTGTTGATCCGCGCATAAAACAGCATATTGATGCTGAACAGTAAAAGTGCCAGCACTCCAACCTCCAGCATGATCTTGCTTACAAGAGAAAAGTCACTCCAACGGATTTTTTTCATCTGTGACTGCCTCCCTCCTCATCTTCTCCACTGCTGTTTTGTCAAGAAAATTAATGTCTACGTTATAGAAAGAATTGGTTCTTCCATCTTCTATATAGCTGGTAACTGCCTCCACGCTGTACTGTCCCAGCTGGGTCGTGTCCACATCACAGGTAACTGAAATAACACCTTTTTCTACTGCTGCCAGGATATCCTCAGATGTATAGTAACCTATGATCTCCACCTTTCCTGCAAGATTAAAATCCAGAACTGCCTGTCTTGCACACTCCGTTGTTTCTTCATCCATGCACACCAGGATATCCGGAATATTCCGCTTCTGCTGAAAAATATCAGTAACTGCTTCCTCTGTCTCAAAGGTTCCTGTTGACAGAAGATTCCTTCCCTTGATCTCAATATCCGCAGAACCGACCGCTGTCTGAACTGCATTACTGATCTGGGTATATATCTGACTTTCATTCATATCGTCAATATCCCGTTTCTGCAGGATCAGGATCTTCTTCGTGTTCTCATCCACATATTTGGCAACGATTTCTCCGTAAGCCATGCCAAGCTGATAATCGCTGACTCCCACGAAGCTCTGGCGGCGGCTGTGCACCGCATCACTCATGACTGTAACCACCGGTATTCCGTTTCTTACTGCAGTATTGATTGCTTCTTCCAGACCGGCTTCTCCATTATACTGCAGGATAATACCATCCGCCTTGGCCGCAATGCTCATATTCATATAATCAAGTTTATTATAGGATGTTTCTCTATCGGGCCCCATGATCTCAAGCAGTACATTATTGGAATCCGCTTTTTTCTTCGCACTGTCATATACTGCCTGCCAGAACTGGGAATCAGGGCTGTCCACGATCATGTCGTACTGGTATTTATATATTTTCTCTTCCTGTTCATCCAACCCTGCTTTTTCACTGATTCCTCTGTAATAGGATTCTCCTGTCATATAAGTAAGTACTATCACGGCAACAAAAACCAGCAGGATGCAAACTGATTTCTTTTTCATAATACACTCCATTCTGTTTCACAAAACATTCCGGGTTTCAGTTTATCATAATTTCACAGAAAAGTCACTGTTTAACATGGTTTTTCTGTGCACTTTCATGTTATATTAGTAACCATAACATTGAAAAAGGAGGCCGCAAAACATGACAAATGCAACCAAGCTTGCCCTGGAAGAATCCCTGAAGCATCTGCTTCTTAAGAAGCCTTTAGATAAGATCACCATCAATGACCTGACTACGGACTGCGGCATCAGCCGCATGACTTTTTACTATCATTTCAAAGATATCTATGATCTTGTGGAATGGTGCTGTCTGGAAGATGCCAGAATTGCCCTTCAGGGCAAAAAAACCTCTTCCACATGGCATGAAGGGCTTCTGCAGATCTTTGATGCCGTGATGGAAAACAAGCCGTTTATCTTAAATGTATACCGCTGCGTGGGACGGGAACAGATCGAGAATTATCTGTTCCAGCTTACCTGCAATCTTCTTATGGGCGTGGTAACAGAAAAGTCAAAAGATATCCCCATCACGGATGAACAGAAAATTTTTATCGCAGATCTGTATAAATACAGCTTTGTAGGGATCATGCTGGACTGGATCAAAAACGGCATGCGTGAAGATTATCGCGAAATCGCAGATGATACCGCAACCGCACTGTACGGAAGCATCGACAACGCCATCCGCAATTTTGCCACCAGAAACAAAACAGCAGAAATGCCTACAGAATAAAAACTTATCAAAACAGACATAATGATAAAAAACTGAACACTTTCGGTGTTTTGTAAATAGAATCTTTTTTCCGGATGGGCTATCATAGCCTCAACAGCAACAAAGAACAGTTAATCCGATACAAACAGGTATCTCATTTACGAAAGGTGGATGTCATATGTCAGATAAAAAAGGATTCATGGGTCTTGCAGCACTTGCGGCAGCCGGAGCCGGCGCAGCCATGCTGATGAAAAAAACAAAAGAGATCAACGAAGAGGAAACCTTCCATGTAAAAGAAACTACTGCAAACTACCGCAACACCGAGCGTGGAAAGCATGACAAAAACAGCAAGGGGATTTATTATTCCAACGGTAACTACGAAGCTTTTGCCCGTCCGGAAAAGCCGGAGGGTGTGGACGACAAGCATGCCTACATCGTAGGAAGCGGTCTTGCTTCCCTGGCTGCTGCATGCTTTCTGGTAAGAGACGCACAGATGCCAGGTGATCATATCCACATCCTGGAAGCCATGGATATTGCCGGCGGTGCCTGCGATGGAATCTTTGATCCGTCCAGAGGCTATATCATGCGTGGCGGTCGTGAGATGGAAAACCATTTCGAATGCCTGTGGGATCTTTTCCGCAGTATTCCTTCTCTTGAAAAACCGGGTGCTTCTGTTCTGGACGAGTTCTACTGGCTGAACAAGCACGACCCGAACTATTCTCTCTGCCGTGCAACTGTCAATCGTGGACAGGATGCACATACTGACGGAAAATTTAACCTGAGCCAGAAGGGCTGTATGGAGATCATGAAGCTGTTTATGACAAAGGATGAGGATCTTTACGATAAAACCATCGAAGATGTATTTGATGATGAAGTGTTTGATTCCACCTTCTGGCTGTACTGGAGAACCATGTTCGCATTTGAAAACTGGCACAGTGCTCTGGAGATGAAGCTTTACTTCCAGCGTTTTATCCACCACATTGCAGGTCTTCCTGATTTCAGTGCCCTGAAATTCACCAAGTACAACCAATACGAATCTCTGATCCTTCCCATGAAAAAATATCTGGAGGATGCAGGTGTTGACTTCCAGTTTAATACTGAGGTCACAAACGTGATCTTTAATTTCAAGGATGGCAAAAAGATCGCCACTGCTATCGAATGCAAGGTAAAAGATGTGGAGCAGGGTATCCTTCTTACAGAGAATGATTATGTTTTCGTCACTAACGGAAGCTGTACAGAGGGCACGATCTACGGTGACCAGAACCACGCACCAAACGGTGATGCAGAGGTCCGTACCAGTGGTGTATGGTCTCTGTGGAAAAATATCGCAGCTCAGGATCCTTCCTTCGGACATCCGGAAAAGTTCTGCTCAGACATTTCCAGAACAAACTGGGAATCCGCTACTGTCACCACTTTGGATGACCGTATTATCCCTTATATCACCAATATCTGCCAGCGTGACCCACGTACCGGCAAGGTTGTTACCGGTGGTATCGTAAGCTGCCAGGATTCCAAATGGCTCTTAAGCTGGACCATCAACCGTCAGGGA
>OHAS01001059.1_pt1 | contig 22569 bp, 22 predicted proteins | sample 1577131 | NCBI WGS metagenome assembly OHAS01 (sample SAMEA3541566, study PRJEB24748) | human gut metagenome | biome: human gut; feature: human-associated habitat; material: faeces | place: China | collected 2012 | reverse complement strand
AGAGGTGAATGAGCGCGGTGCTATTGTGGTGGACGACTATTTGCAGACCCGAGGCTAAATCATCAGAGGCACCAATTCGAGTGAAAATGCGATCAATTTGCCCGATAACTGCACTATCAGCCGGCACAAAACTGCCTATATAAGCCATTAACGTAATTAAAGCTGTTTGACGCATATAGGTACTTTTACCACCCATATTTGGGCCAGTAATAATCAGTAAATGACGCTGTTGATTGAGATTAACAGGGTTAGCAATAAAGGGGGCTTTTAAGACTTGCTCCACTACAGGATGACGACCATTTTCAATTCTTACACCAATTTCATCGCTAAATTGTGGTGTAACATAATTTAAGGTTTCTGCTCGCTCTGCCAAGTTAACTAACACATCCAATTCCGACAATGCCAAGCTCGCTAACTGTAATTGACCTAAATGTGGCAATAATAAATCAAATAATTCATCATAAAGTTGCTTTTCTAAAGCAAGCGCCGCCCCTTTTGATTTTAAAACCTTATCTTCATATTCTTTTAATTCAGGAATTACATTTTTTAACTCTAAAATATATGAAGCATTTTTATATAAACTTCTTCTAAAAATATCTACATCTACATAAATGTAATCAGGATTATGTTTTAAAATATCCCCTGATATAGTTGTTTTTCCTGATGACATTCCACCTGTTATTCCTATTAATCTATTCATACCAACACATCCCATACTTTATTGGAGTAAATGCTGCTATTTTAGTATCCTTATCAGCATTCTCATATATATTCCAATCTATATCATTTGAAACCATATTATAATTTTCTTTTTCTAATTCTTTTATAAGTTTATTTATTTCATTAGTTAAATCATTATTTTCTATATTAGGTTTATTACTATGAATATATTGTGTTTTATTTACTACTTCTTTATTCTCGTTATATATTGGTGTACCAACACGATATGCTAAATAATGAAGTCTTAATTCGTGAGGCATTATTGACAAAATTAATTCTTTTGTTTTTATAATATCTTCTTTAGTTGATGATGGATAATCCAAAATAAAACTTGTTCTTATTCTATAACCAATTTTCTTTGTTTCTTCTATTACTTGTTTTATATAATTAATATCCATATCTTTATTCATTAATTTTAATAATCTTTCACTACCTGTTTCAATACCATAATGAACCCATCTAAATCCAACTTTATACATATATTCTAAAAGTTCTTTATCATAACATTTAATACTACATAATGCCCCAAATAAACATTTGATATTTCTTTTTTCAATTTCTTTACAAATTTCTATCATTCGTTCTTTATTGACAGTTGCATTATCATCTAAAAAGATTATTTTCTTTGTATTATATTTTTCTATTAACATTTCTATTTCATTTACAACATCTGTAACATTTCTTCCATTCCACTTACCAAAATAATATGGTGTAGTACAAAATTTACAAGTTCCAACACAACCTCTTGAAGTAATAATAGTTCTTGTATCCATATATTTAGTAATATCTAATAAATCTCTATTAGGAATTGGTAACTTATTAAAATCATTTGTTAATATTTTCTTTTCAGTAAAGTATATATCTTCTTTATTTTTTATAACTAAATTAGGAATACTTTTTAATTTATCTATATCATTAATATTTTCTATTACATCAGTAATAATTTCGTCTGCTATTCCTCTAATAACAACATCTATACCATTATCTAAAAATTTTTTATAAAAGTGAGTAGATGTTTTTCCTATCATTATGAATTTAGTAGGTTTATTTGTATTATGAATTGTTTCAAATATATTTTGTATTGTTTCAGTAGTATGTAATGGTAATTGATAATCATAGACAAAAACAACTATATTTTCATCAGATAAATATTCATTAATATTATTATTCATTCTATTAACATCCATATCAATTACTTTTACTCTATCAAATTTTTTATTTATAATTGTTGCTATTTGTAATACATCTAATGGTTCAGCTAAAATAGACCTATTTGTAAATGGTTTATTTGCTGGATTAACTACTAAAACATTCATAATAAATCCCCCTTAAAAGTTGGTTTCTATTATAGCACAAAATTCATTAAATAGTTATTTTTTTTTGTTTTTATAAAAAAATACTATGATATAACTTATTTACCATTATTAGCAATAACATATCATAGTATTAATTTTTAATTTTTCTTAGGTAGTTTATCATAATCATACTTTTCCATAATTGGATTAAGTAAGTCATTTGCTTTTGTTAATTCTTCTACTGCTTGTTCTAGTGTATATTCACTTTTACCTTCTTTAAGTAATTTTAAATGTTCTGTAACTTCAAATATTATAAATCCTGCTTCTCTTGCTTTATCTCTTTTATTAGAATCAAATTGTAATAAATCTATTTCTGATTCTTTGTATTTTTCAATTAATTCTTTTAAATCTTTACTAGATTTATCAATGTATTTATCTTTACTCTTATGTGCATGAAAATATAAAGACATTTCATCATAACCTGCAGCTTTTAATAGTTTTTGCAATGACATATCTAAAGTTTCAGCAATTTTACGTAGATCATCAATATCTACTTTTTTTATTTTACCGTTAATTAAATCATTTAAAGTACTTCTACTAATACCTGTTAATTTAGCAAGTTCTCTTTGTGAAACACCTTTTGCTTCTCTTGCTGATTCAATTAAATTTTTAAGTTCTTCTGAGTTCATAATAACACTTCTTTCTCCTCTTTTTCCCTTAACAATTTAATTTTGTCACATTTTAATTTAAATGTCTAGTTTTTCGGTCAATTTAGTATTAACAATATTTCCGGACAGTATTATATTTATAATGTCCTAAGTATCGGACGCTTGGTAAGAAAGGAGGTAAAGAATATGAGATTATTTAAGAAAGATAATATTGAAGAATTTATAATTCCTAAAGATTTATCTATCGGAGCAACTGGTATGCTTAATTCTTTATTAGTTAGAACTAATGATGAACTTGAAAATACTGACCTCTACTCTCTTAGTAATGATAGTAGAAAAGATGTTGCATTAGCATTTAGAGAATTAAGAAAGAAAAAATATATTATCTATAATTCACTTGATGATACGTATTACATTTATGTATCACCACAAAAAAGTTAAAGAAAAGGAGGAAAAAATATGACTGCAGAAGAAACATTAAATTTGGTAGCTAAGCAATGGTGCACTCTAGAAGATATTATGAAACTTGGACATATTGGTAGGAATTCTGCACTAAAGGCTAAAAAGAAAATAAAAGACAAATTAGAAAAGCAAGGTTATCTAATTCCAAAGTCTGTTGTTCCAACGAAAAAAAGAAGTACTATGGCTTCAATGATAAATGGTTTATCTTCGGAGAACACGAACCATTAACTTTCGGAATGATGTCTAGAATTAATGGTAGGATTGCTAAAAATGCAGATATCCGAAGAATTCCACTACACTCTTTTAGACATAGTTGTGCTTCTTTACTAATAAATACTGGTCAGCCAGTAACAACTGTATCAAAATATTTAGGTCATGCTAGCACTAAAGAAACATTAGATACTTATGCTCATATGTTTCCAAATAATCTAACTGATGTAAAAAATACTATGGATAATTTAAATCTAAATATTTAAATAAACTTAAATAAAAAAAATTTAGTATCTAAAAACTAATATTTGGTATCTAGTATGGTATCTGGATAAATCCAAAATAGTTAAAAATTCCTTATAAACAAAAGTATTCCCCTCTCTCGAGGGGAATTTCAGGGGGTTTTGGTTGAATTGCTCTCACACTTTAGTTCGTAAGAGCCACCGTTTGCGTAAGATTTATCCTCACGCATTTTAATAATATAATATTCTAATCTATAAGTCAATAATTTTTACGGATTTTAAGAATTATTATTAATGGAATCAATGAGAGCTATTTTTAACTCTTCCTTATTAGAATTCTTATCTTCTAAATACTCTAGAGAGTCTTTCTTTGCTTGCATTAAAATCTTATAATCTTGTTTAATACTAGCTATTTTAAAGGTCATATCTCCACTTTGTTTTGTGCCAAATAAGTCACCATGGCCCCTTAATTTGAAGTCCTCCTCACTAATTTCAAAGCCATCATTTGTGTGCTCCATAATTTCTAAACGCTTGGTATCACTATTACTAATTAAAATACATTTAGAAGCAATACTACCACGACCTACTCTTCCTCTTAATTGATGAAGTGTAGATAATCCAAAACGATTAGCATCAAATATTACTATCATGGAAGCATTTGGAACATCTACTCCTACCTCTATTACTGTAGTACTAATTAAAATTTGAATCTTATTTTGTTTAAACTCATTCATAATTAAATCCTTAGCAGTAGTTGCCATTTTACCATGAACAATATCAATATCGTATTTGCTACCAAATGCTAAATTCATTTTATCTCTTAGTTCAATAACATTTGTTAAATCTGAATTTTCACTTTCTTCAATTAGAGGTGCTATTACATAAATTTGATGTTTTTTCTTTAATTCTTCATACATTAATTCTAAAACATCTTTGATTTCAGTATCTTTTTTGACATAGGTTTTAACAGGAATTCTTCCCTTTGGCATTTCCTTAATAATCGATACATCCATATCACCATAAATTGTTAAAGCATAAGTTCTAGGAATAGGAGTTGCACTCATATATAAAACATCAGGCATAGTACCTTTATTATTTAATAGTGCTCTTTGATTTACGCCAAAACGATGTTGTTCATCTGTAATTACTAATCCCAAATCTTTATATTTTACTTCTTCTTGAATTAAAGCGTGTGTACCAACAATCATATCAATATTACCAGATTCTAATTCTTTATAAATTGCTTGCTTTTCTTTTTTTGTTTGAGAACCAACTAATAATTCTACATTTATTTTTGTATCTTTTAGTAATGATTTTATATTATTATAATGTTGAATTGCTAGTATTTCAGTTGGTGACATTAAAGCACTTTGATAGCCACTTAAATAATTTAAATACATCGCTAGTATTCCTACAATTGTTTTACCACTACCAACATCACCCTGTAAGATACGGTTCATTCTAGAAGATGAGTTTAAATCTTTTCTAATTTCTTCAATTGCTTTTAATTGATCACCCGTTAGTTCAAAAGGTATTTTACTAATAATAGTATTTAAATCTTCTTCTGTTAAGTTTCTCTTAATTCCCGTTTTTTCTTTTTTATGCTGTTCTTTTAAATAATTAATTTTAAACATAAAAGTAAAAAGTTCTTCATACTTTAAACAAATTTGAGCTTCTTTTAGTTTTTCAATACTAGGAGGATTATGAACGATATTTAAAGCCGTGCGTTTATTAGAAAAGTGATATTTTTCTTGATAAGAAGTAGGAATATAATCTGTAATATCTTTGCCATTCATAAGTAGTGCTGTATTGATATAAGTTAGCATATTTTTATTGGTTAAGCCACTTGTTGAATGATAAACAGGCTCAATTTTAGCTTGATTTGTTAGAAGTCCAAATTTAATATCAGATGCCGTAATTACATTTTTTTTAGCATCATACTTTCCAATTACGATAACATTTGTACCAATCGTTAAATTATTTTTCATAAAAGCCCTATTAAAAATAGAAACACCAACTACACCAGTAGTAGTTACTAAACGAAAATTGAGCTTATTAAGACCAGCTTTAAATCTTAAAAGAATAGGTACACTTTCTACTTTACCATCGATAACTACCTTTTCTTCTTCCTTTACACTTTTTAAGTCACTTCTAGTTAAGACATCATAACGAAACGGATAATGTGTTACTAAATCATCTACTGTATAGATTCCTATTTTATTTAATAACATTAGAGATTTAGGTCCAATTCCTTTTACTTTTGAGACATCTAACATACTACCACGCTCATTTCTAGGCATATTATACCATAAATTTACTTCTTCTCAAAGAAAAAATTAGAAAACTAAAAGGAGTATTTTTTTTAAAACAGGTTTTGAATATCAAAAAAATCAAAAAATTGTTGACAAATCAACACTTTTAGATTAGTATAAGTATCACCAATTCGGTTATGGCGAATTGGTCGCTAGTATCACACTAGCCAACCCCTTTTTATTCTTTTTATGAGGCTATCCTTCAGGGGGTATAGCCTCAAATTAGTTATTTAAAAGAGAAGACTATTTATCAGTCTCCTCTTTTTTTTGTTTTTCAGATTGTTCTTCTAAACCAACATAATAATTATATCTTTCAATAGCATTGATACGATTTTCTTCTAATAACTCATGATATTTATCAGGATTAATCTTCTTTAACATACGATAACGATCTTCTCCAGCAATAAATTCAAAATATCTACTAAAATCAGCTTTGGCATCTAATTTAAATTCTTTGGTATCAGGATTATAGTGAAATAATGGATAATAACCTGTTTCTACTGCTTTCTTTTCTTCTTGAATCGTAGATTCCATTCCTGTTAATATACCTTGGGAAATACATGGTGCATAGGCTAAAACAATAGATGGGCCATTATAATTTTCTGCTTCTTTTAAGATTTTTATAGTATGTTGCATATTAGCTCCCATAGCGATACTTCCAACATATACATGAGGGTAAGTTAAAGCAATTTTAGCTAAGTCTTTTTTAGCAACTTTTTTTCCTTTAGCTGTGAACTTAGCGATACTTCCTACTTTACTAGATTTAGAAGACTGTCCTCCGGTATTAGAATATACTTCGGTATCTAGAACTAGAATATTTACATTTTCATGATTTGCTAGTACATGATCTATTCCAGAAAAGCCAATATCATAAGCCCAACCATCACCACCAACAATCCAAATAGATTTTGGTTTTATATATTCTTTTAACTCTTTCAATCCTTCAATGTTAGTATTATCAACAATATCATATAAGTTATTTGCTGTTTCATGATTAATTTCATCTAAATATGCTTCATAAACATTCTTATCTTCTTTTTCTACATTTTCCATATTTTCAGAAATTAAATTTAATATACGTGATTTTACTGTTTTATCAGCAATTTTCATACCATAGCCATATTCAGCATTATCTTCAAATAAGGAATTAGCCCAAGGTACTGAATAAGCAGTTGTTGGAAGACTAGCTGCATAGATAGAAGAACAGCCAGTAGCATTACTAATCATTAAATTATCACCAAATAATTGTGTTAAAAGTTTTAGATATGGTGTTTCTCCACAACCAGCACAAGCACCACTAAATTCAAATTTAGGTTTTATAAATTGACTACCTTTGACAGTGGAAGTAGGCATTACTTTCTTTTCTGTTACATGGTTAAATAAATATTCATATGCTTCTTTCTTTGTTTTCTTAAGCTCTTCCATTTTTTCAATAGTTAAAGCTTTATTCCCTTTTTTGCCAGGGCAAATATTTACACATAATTTACACCCTGTACAGTCTGGTAAACTAATTCCAATTGCGAATTTTAAATTTTCCCCTTTGATATTTGCATCTATTAAATCTTCTTTTAACGATAATGGGGCATTCTCTACTTCTTCTTCATTTAATAAGAATGGTCTAATAACAGCATGAGGACAAACAAAGGAACACATATTACACTGTATACAATTCTCTTTATCAAAACATGGTCCAATATCAGAAATATTTCTCTTTTCTTGTCTTGATAAACCTGGTAAAAAGGTTCCATCTTCATATGGTAAGAAGTCACTTACTTTTAAAGAATTTCCTCTGCCACTAGAAATAACGGCAAAAATATTGTCATCTGTTTCATTTTCTACTTCTTCTTTTAAGTCATCCAATTCTACTAAAGTTAATAAATCGATTGCTTTATCTACTGCTTCTATATTTTTATTTACTAAGTCATTTCCTTTATTTTTAAACTTAATTTCTAAATCCTCTTTAATTTTCTTTTGAGCAAATTCAAAGTCCATAATATGACCAACTTTAAAGAGAATAGTTTCCATAATAGAACTTATTTTATGATCTAGCCCTACTTCACTAGCTAGTTTATAAGCATCTACAATATAGAATTTAATATTTTTTTCTACTAAAATATTATAGTCATGACTAGATAGTTCCCTTTTGATTTCTTCTTTATCTTTACTTGTATTTAAAATGAATATACCATTTTTTCTAATTCCATCTAACATTTTAAATGTTTTTAAATAAGATTCTTTGGTACACATTACTAAACTTGGTTTTTCTACATAATAAGTAGAATGAATTTTATCTTTACTAAATCTTAAATGAGATTTTGTTACTCCACCTGATTTTTTAGAATCATATTGGAAATAGCCTTGCACAAAGGCATTCGTATAATTACCAGCAATTTTCATAATATCTTTACTAGCACTTACCATACCATCAGATCCATAACCATAAATTAAAAATTCTACATTTTTATTTTCTAAAGAAATAGGAACAGGAGTTAAACTTTTATTCGTAATATCATCTACGATACTTAGGGTAAAATCATGTTTACAATCTTTTTGATTTAAGTAATTATATACACTATTAATATCACTAGGTGTTGTGTTTTTACTAGAAAGTCCATATCTACCACCAATTACTTTGATAGAACGATTACTATTTTTAATCACACTAGCTACATCTAAGTATAATGGTTCTCCTAAAGAGCCTGGTTCTTTAGTTCTATCTAATACCGCAATTTTTTCTACTGTTAATGGTAATACATTTAATAAATACTTTTCTGAGAATGGACGATATAGGTGGACTTCTATTAAGCCTACTTCTTCTTTTTCTTTATTTAGGGCATCTACTACTTCACGGATAGTCTCACAAACAGAACCCATTGCTACAATTACACGAGTAGCTGTCTTACTTCCATAATAATTAAATGGTTTATAGTCCTCTCCAGTAATTTTATTAATTTCTTCCATGTAGTCATTTACAATATCTGGTAATACTTCATAATAACGGTTTCTAGATTCCATCATTTGAAAATAAATATCATCATTTTGAGTAGTACCACGTGTTACAGGATTATTTGGATTTAGGGCTTTTTGTCTAAATTCTGCTAATGCTTTTTTATCTATTAAATTTTTTAGTTTATCAGTATCTATTACTCTTACTTTTTGAAGTTCATGACTTGTTCTAAAACCATCGAAAAAATTTAAAAATGGTACTTTTCCTTTGATAGCTGATAAATGAGCTACACCTGTTAAATCCATTACTTGTTGAACAGAAGAAGATGCAAATAAAGCAAAACCTGTCATACGAGTAGCATAAATATCTTGATGATCACCTAAAATTGATAAAGCATGGGTCGCAATACTTCTTGCTGCTACATTGATGACACATGGTAATAATTCTCCAGCTATTTTATACATATTAGGTATCATTAATAGTAAACCTTGACTAGCTGTATATGTGGTAGTTAAACACCCAGCTTGTAAAGAGCCATGTATCATACCAGCTGCACCTGCTTCTGACTGCATTTCTACTACTTTTACTGGACTACCAAAATAGTTTAGTTTACCATTTGAGGCCCAGGTATCTGTTAATTCTGCCATCGTTGATGAAGGCGTAATTGGATAAATTCCTGCTACTTCTGTAAAGTTATAAGAAACATAGCTACATGCTTCATTTCCGTCCATAATTTTGTATTCCATATTTTCACTTTCCTTTAATTACCTTATATTATACTATCATTATATACCAAAAAACACAGAAAAAAAAGAAAAAACCTAAGTCTTTCCTTGATTACTATTCTGTAACGATCCATGCAGTTGGAATTCTTCTTAATACCCCTTGGTTACCTGTAGATGATATTGGATTATTTACTAATCTTTGTCCTTCTAATAAAGCACTTGATGTACCACCATCTAAGTTAGCAGCATTTACGGCACCATAGTTTTGCATTAATTCAGTTAATCCAACCATATCAATTCCTAATATTCCTGATTTATAGTTTCTACCGTTAATTACTACAAATAAAACAATTCCATCAGCTCTTTGTCCTATCGCACTACGAGGAGCAATTCCCCAACCTCCATCACCTTTTACGAATGATGGTTTTCCGTTTACAATTAAGAATGGGCCAAATTCAATACCATCACGAATTCCTTTAGCAAGAGCTTGACTTTTAGTCATTCTACCAAGAATTAATTTATTATCTTTATCAAAGCCAATGAAGCCTCCTCCAACTTGAGCATCTTCATAGTCATAAATAACTCTACCATCTTTAATAACAGTACCATGTGGAATCGCACCATTTCCATTCCAAGTTGGATCAAAGAAACCACTAGCATTCATAGCTACTAAAGCATTATTGTTAGAAGCAATTGTTTTTAAAGTTTGTCCTTCAGTACCTATTTTAGAGCTTACCGCTATTTTTACTTTTTCAGGTTTATAAATTGCTACTACATATCCATTATAACCAGTTCCTTTTACATCAATAATTTTATAAATAGTATTTTCATTAACACCAGAAAAAATATCTTTTTCATATTTAGATGCATATTTTTTATCATTATCAAAATCTGGCATATCAATTAAATCAGGATTAGTATGTTCATTTGTTTCAATAATATAATTATTTGCTAATATTTTTTTAATATATTCATCAGAATAAAACCATTTAGCTAAATATTGGTGACTCATTGTAGTCATAGCTGTTGTGATTAATGTATTTCGAAACCATGAAATAGGTCCATATAATAAAAACATACCACAAGATAATCCAATAATACCAATTGAAAATAATAATAGAAGAACTCTTTTTACTTTCAAACTTAGTTTTAATTTCTTTTTTTGACTTTTTTCTTTCATATACTACTCCTTTTTTAATTTTTTCCAATAAAATTGCCATCTGAATTAATATCTACATAATTATACTTAGACTCATATAATTTTATTTTCGTAGCTTTCGTAGTTGTATTTAAATATGAGGTTATATTATCATTAAATGATTCAATATCTTTTGTATAATAATTTACTACTGTTTCATAAGCAATCACAAAAGCTTCACACTTATTTTTGATATCATCTGTTGGGTAATAAGTATTATTTAAACAATATTTTTTCAATTTACTTGAAGATGATTCTACTTCATCAATTAAAGATGTATAGTTATCTAACATTTTTAACCAATTATCATAATCAGTTTCTACAGATTCTGGAAACAAATTAATGGTTACTTCATTGTAGTAAGTTTTACTTCTAAAATCATAAAATTTTTCACTATTCTGCTTAAATACCTCATAACTATTTAAAATGTTAGCTTTCATTTCTTTATTTTCATTATTTTTATTATTCATATAGTTATATATAGTTAAAGATAATCCCATTACAACTAATATGGTTCCAATTATTAATAGTATAATAGCAAATTTATGTTTTTTCATTTACGACTCTCCTATTCTTATGACAGTATATCAAAAAAATAGAAATTTGTCTAATAAAATTATCAAACTAACTTGCAGTTTATTAGCTTTTACTTATACTTAAAATTTAGTATTTTTTATAGAAACAAGCTAAAAATTTAGAAAATTCAAATAGTATCTTGGTACTTTTATTAATGGCAGCTGTTTTTCCTAAGGCTTTTCCTCCAATGGTTAATGCTGCAATAGTAGCAGTTATAAGTAAACTAGTCATTAATAGATTTAGATGAAAAGAGTTTGCTAAAATGGTAGATAAAGCAGCTCCAGCAGAACCACTAATAATTCCACATATATCACCAATTACATCATTACAAAAACTAGATGCTTTTTCACTATTTTTGATTAGTTTTACGGCTATTCTAGCACCACGAACTTGCTTGGTTGCCATAGAGTTAAAGGTTTTTAAATCAGCAACCGTAACACTAATTCCTATCATATCAAATAAGATACCAATTCCAATAAATAATAAAATTATAATAATAGCCACTATACTAGTAGCACTTGGAATAATAGTTTCTGAAAAAAGTGAAAAAATTAAAGAAATGAAAAAGGCAAAAATAGTTACTGTTAGTATCCATTTATAGTCTACACTTTTTTTATTTTTCACTGGTTTTTTACTAGCTTTTTTTGAATATTTTTCTTTATATTTTTTTAATTTCATAATAACTCCAAAAAACAAAAAAAATAAGAAATGGTAACTAATATAGTAAACTTTGTACCTTAGGTCAAGTTGGATTTCCCTACTTCCTACTTACCGTTACCAGTAAGCGGTTCCCCTTGAAAGGAAGCAACAGATTGTCACCAATTCTATGACTTGATTACCACTTAGTATACACTGCAATCCTACATTAATCGTACACTCTAGGAGTTTTCCTCTTGCACATTCGATGTTATTACTATGCTTTTTTGCAAGTAACTGTTTCAAGTAGCAATACTACTAAAAAGATGTACACCTTTTTAGTAGTTGTCTCTATCCCCAATTATCACTCAAGCCAAGCTACGCTATCCATAGATTTCTCCACATGATAGGTTTAATCCTAAGTCGTAGATAGGTATCCACAAGTTTAGGTCTCCGCGAAAAGATGGGTCGTTCCCCATATGCCATTATAGGCGCCCATAGTTTCTTTCCGTCCAGCACCCACCCAATACTGGGCGTATCAAGCAAGCACCAGACGCTTCATAGATGTGCTATTAACGAATTTTTAGGCTCGTCTTCGTAACAACGGATTGTGACTAGAATAATGCACCACTTCTTATTCATTATAATATATTCAATCGGTTATTTCAATATTTTGATTTTTAATATACATTTCTCTTTTTACGAAAGATTGTGTTAAATTTTATATAAAGAATATCTTCTATTGCTTTATTTATATTAAATCTTCCATTTTCAATAAAGTAAAGCACTGAATATTTTAATTACAAATTGTCATAATGAATTTTTAATTCTTCTAAATTTATTTTCTTATTATCACATTTATATAATATTGTTTGGATTAATTATATTTTACTGTTTAAACTCTTTTTTTAAATGATAATCTATTGTACCCGGAGGACAATCCTTTATCTCACCGAATACACTATAACCATTTTTCTCATAAAATCCTTTTGCCTGAAAATTCCATGTTTCCATTCTAACGCCAGTTAGGTGTTCTTCTAACGCAAATTTCTCAATTTCTTTTATTAAATTCGTTCCTATGTTTCTGTTTCTATACTCCTCATCTATATATAATAAATCCAAAAAATACCAATTAAATTCTACAAAGCCAATTGCTCCACCTATTAATTTATCATTATCAAATGCTAAAAAGTTATTATTTTTTACACTCGATATATTTATATCTTCTGAAATATTATCTTTGAACCAGCTACATTTTTCTATATTGTTTTTTCTTAACCTAGTATCAATTATCTTTTTAAATTTAATATCATTTTCATTTTTTATTGTTATCATTTAAAATTCCTCCATTATCATAAATTATTATCTAGTCATTAATTCTTCTATTTCGTTTAGCTATATTAATTATATCACTAATTTCTATTTATCAGTCACGAAGTTTAACATAACCTTTCGTAAAAAGAGTTATCTATACCAGTTTTTAGATTACTTCCATATTTCTATCATCAAGAATGGAAAATAGCTTTTGATGCTCTTCTGTATAGGGAACATAGTCTTTATCTCCCTCTTTGAATATATTTTCTAAGTATTCATAATATACATATTTAATATCTGTTAATTCTTCTACTTGTAGTTTTGTTTTTGTTACATCAATATTTTTGTGTAGAAGGTAAACATCATCAAAAACACGAATATAAGAATCTTTATAGGGTTGCACTCTTTTAATGGTAAATAAAAATTCCAAATCTTCTTTTTTGGCATCAACATCTAATTCTTCTTTTAATTCACGCAATCCTGACTCTATACTAGTTTCTCCAGCTATTACATGACCTGCTGAAGAAATAGCCCATAGATTAGGAAATGTATTTTTAAGAGGATTCCTTTTTTGAACCAATAATTCTTGCTTATCATTTTCAATCCAAATATGAACTGAACGATGCCATAGTCCTCTTTTATATATTTCTTCTTTTGTTTCTACTTCTCCCGTTTTATTTCCATTTTCATCTAAAACATCAATTAATTCTGTCATAACATCACTCATGATTATCACCTATTCTATACTATCATACTTTACTGTTTTTTTGACATTATTTTTCTCTATCTTTACAGAATTTTGCAAGAAAAAAAGTAGCTATACTACTATTTCCTAACAACTTCATATACTACTTTTTTAAATTTTTTTCTGTTTCTTTCACAATATAAACTGGTCTATGTTTTGTTTCTAAGTAGGTTTTTGCTAGATATTCTCCAATGATACCAGTACAGAATAATTGAATTCCTCCTACAAAGAACATAATACATGCCATACTAGGCCAACCACCAACAGGATCACCCCATACTAATGTTTTCACAATAATGAAAATGATTAATATGAAAGCTATAAAGCAAAAGATAACACCTACTAAAGCTGCAAATACAAGTGGTGCAGTAGAAAAGGCTACGATTCCTTCAATTGCATAAGAAAATAATTTCCAAAAATTAAATTTCGAAGTACCAGCTGCACGGTCTTCTATTTCAAAATCAATCCATTTTGTTTTAAAACCAACAAAGCTAAATAGACCTTTTGAATATCTATTATATTCTCTCATAGAAATAATAGCGTCTACCATTTGTCTAGTCATTAATCTAAAATCTCTAGCCCCTGGTACCATTTCTGTTTTAGAAATTTTACCAATGATATCATAAAACCATTTTGTAAATATCTTTCTTAAGAAAGAATAACCTTTACGGTTGGTACTTTTCGTAGCACAGCAGTCATATTCACCAGATTCTAATGTATCAAACATTTCCTCTAATAAAGTAGGTGGATCCTGTAAATCAGCATCCATTGTCGTGATATAATCTCCTGTTGCATTTTCAAGTCCAGCAAGCATTCCTGCTTCTTTTCCAAAATTTCTAGAAAAAGAAATATATCTTACTCTTTTATCTTTTTTAGCTAAATTTCTTAATTCTTCCAAAGTATTATCTTTAGAGCCATCATTGACAAAAACAAATTCAAATTCAGCTTTTGCTTTCATTGTTTCGGTAACTTTATTTACTTCTTTATAAAATAGTGGTAATGATTCTTCTTCATTATAACATGGTACCACAATTGAAATTTTTTTCATAATTACACCTTCTTGATGATAGTTTAGCATATTATTCTTATTTTTTAAACACAAACAGTTTGGAAAATACATAATTAGACACTATTACGATTACTTGGGAAATTAATTTTAATAGTTTATCATTTCCATGTAATAGGGTTACACCAACAAACATAATTAACATATCCATAATAAGAGTAACTACTCTTGCTAAAACAAAACTTCCAGCTTCTTTTAGTTTATTTTTATTTTTACTTTGAAATACCATACTACGGTTTGTGAAATAAGCAAAAGTAACTCCTGCTATCCAAGAAATAATATTGGCTACTTGAAGTTCAAATGGATTATTGGGATTTAAAATGGTATATACTAATATGTAATAAACAGCTAAGCTAACTACAGTTGTTAGTACGCCAAAAATTAAATACATAATGATTTCACGATATTTATTAAATAATTCTTTTATAGTTTTTATCATACTTCTTTTTTCATTCCTATCTATATACTCACTAATTAACTTTACCATATTTTTATTATTACTTTTATATTTATTGGGTTTAAAGGTTTTTACTTTTTGAATAGCTTGTTCTAATTCGTCCATTTCATAAACTGGTATTAAAAAGCCTTCTTTTCCAAATTCTTCTACTATTTGTAGTTGATGATCATTATTGTGTTCTTTATATTTTGAAAGTCTTGGAACGGCTATTATTTTTTTATTTTTCTTTAAGCAATCAAAAATAGTACCAACACCAGCATGAGTAATCACAAAGCTTGCTTTTTCTATGTATTTTTCTAATTCCGTTTTTGAAACATAGTCAAATATTTTCATGTTCTTTGATTTATATTTTGTATAACCAGCTTGTACTACTACTTCTTCTTTAATTACTTTTTTGGTAATTAATTTGTCTACTTCTTTTAAAATTCTTGTAAACTCTTTATCTTGAGTTCCTAATGTTATTAATATCATTTTCTTACTCCTAATAGATCCAACCACCATAGGTAGCTTTTGGATATAACTCTAACATACTTTCCCACTGTACAATAAATAAATCAGCAAATTTATAAACAAGCCTTCCAGTAATTGTTTTAGTATGAATGTTAGCAAATGTTTCAACATAGATAATTTTACTACCAAATATTTTACCAATACAACACATAGGACCAGCTGTATGAGCTCCTGTTGTAACAATAAAGTCTGGCCTGATTTTAAAATAATAGTATAAACTTTTAAAACAGTTTCCTAATAATTTAAAAGGATAAGTAAGGGGGTGATCTTTTGTTCCATAAATTAAATAGTTTACTTTTCCTTTATACTTTTCTGATAAATTTTTTGTTGTATCTGTTTTTTCTGTAATAATATGATAATCATATTTTTTAAATAAGCTTTCTAACATCATCATTTCAGATAGATGTCCTCCGGTACTTGAAATAAATAAAACTTTTTTCATATTAAACCTTTCTTTTTAATAAAGCTATCCACTCTTTTGTAACAACATCACTGCTATAATTTAAACTAGTAGTTCTAGCATACTCTCCAAATTTTTGACGCTTTTTTTTGTCTTTTGCCAATTCTTCCATTTTCATAATCATATCATCATAATTACGATTTTCTATTAAATAACCATTTTTTCCATCTTCTATTAAATCATTTGCTCCCTCTGCTGATGTAAATGCTAAGCAAGGTACACCATGTGACATAGCTTCTATTAAAACAATACCAAATGATTCTGTATAGGAAGTCATTACATATAAAGAAGATTTATCTAGTAATTCATCGATTTCTTTTTTCTTTAAATAACCATGTACAGTAACAGCATCTGTTAAATTATACTGATAAATACGGTCTACAATTTTATTTCTTTCTGCTCCCCCACCTACAATGTCTAAATGCCAATCAGGGTGTAAGTGATGAAATTTAGAAAAAATATCTATTAAATCCGTAAAGCCTTTTTCTTTTGATAATCTACCTACTGATATTATTCTTTTTTTATCTAGTTTAGATACTTTTTCTGGTATATTATCTAACATATTAGGAATAAACACACATTTACATTTTATATTTTTTTCTTTCATCTTTCTCTTATAGAAATTTCTTAAGGAGTCAGACACTAATACTAAACTATCTATTCTCTTACAAGAATCCACAACTTTATTTGCATATTTCATATCTTGATGATGATGATTATGTTCCCAAGCAATTTTGTATGCTTTTTTTCTACCATAAGCTCCTAGCCAATTATTAAATAAAATACGGGTAGATATTAAAATATCACTATCACAGTTTTTTATGGCAGCAACTGTTTTGCGTTTACGATAAAATAATACTAAAAAAGACTTACAGCTTTCTTTTATAAATTTAATTGGTCGCAATTTCTTAATAGAATTTTTCCATTCCTCACGATTTGGTTTATATTTATCAATTAAATAAGTTACTTTTACTTTATCATTAATTTCAAAAGCAGGAGTATCTTCTAATTTATAGGTAGATACTATTTCTACTTGATATTCATTACTTAATAAATTAGCTAGATTTACTATACTTTTTTCTATTCCACCATAGCCTAAATGAAGGGAAAATATCGTTATCTTTTTCATGTCATCACCTTAACAACATTATAGTAAATAAAAGGCATCAAGTAAAGTTTTTCCATTCATTTCCACAGAAAAATGACTGTTATAGCAAGAATAAATTTCATAACAGTCATATATTAATTTTTATGTTAGTTTTTAATTTTTAGCTATTCTAAGATGATTATTAAATCTAAAACAATCGTTTTTTACTCTCTTTCTTCTAATCTTTTTTCAATATCTTTAATACTTGGAAGAGTATTTTCTAAAAACTCAGGTATCTCTGATAAAATTTTATATTCACTAACACCAATAGGTTTATTAATATCTTTGAGTGCAAGTTCTGCAGTTACTTTTTTCTTATCTTTACAAAGTAATATTCCAAATGTAGGATTATCATTTTCATCTTTAATGTATTTATAAATAAAAATTAAGTTTACCTGCATATTCTGGTTTAAACTCAGTTGTCTTTAATTCTATTACCACATAACTTCTGACCTTCAAATTATAAAACAATAAATCGATATAATAATCTTCCTTTTCTATTTCTAAATGATATTGTTTTCCAACGAATGCAAAACCATTACCAAGTTCTAGTAATAACTTAGTTATATTAGCTGTTAGTTCTCTTTCAATATCTAATTCTTTTGAATCTTTATCAGCAGTTATAAAATCAAATATATATGGATCTTTTAATAACTCTTTTACTTGTTCATTATTTGGAGATGGCAATGTATTATCAAAATTGGTTGTTTTATTTTCTAGTAATGCCTGCCTTTCGTATAATTTGCTTGCGATTTGATGGATTATAACAGGTCTAGCCCAACCATTTTCAATAGATTCTATAATATATCATTTTCTTTGTTCTTTATCTTTAACTCGGTCCATTATTGTGGTTAATGAAGACCATGGTAATTTTGCAACATCATGTTGCAAAAATTCATCATTATCAAATTCAGTCGCAAATTTTTGCATATATCTTAGGTTTCTAGCAGACATTCCCTTTAATGTAGGAAACTCTCTTTTTAAATCCTTGGCTAGCATATCTATAAAAGAAGAACCCCACTTATTATTTTCAATTAACTTTAAACCAATGCTGTAGTACATTAATACTAAATCTTTATTAACATTTTCTACTATTCTATTTCTTGTTGTCATTAAAGTTTTCTTAATATCATTTAACACTTCAAAATATTTATCATTATTTTCTAACATAACTTCTCCTTTAAATTAAAAACTATATCTTATCAATTAAATATCCGATATAAACAGTTTGCTTAGTTTTATCTTTTTGATTACAAGTAACTAAAGTAATTGTGTTTTTAGTTTTATCTCTAATAATTTTTGTTGGCATAAATTTATCTACATCATAATAATGATCTAATTTATATGTATATTTTACATTCTGATAATATACTTTTATTAAACTATCTGTATCTAGTTTTACTAAATCATTAAAATAAGCAATATCACTATTTCCAGAATGAGCCATTAAAATCAAATTAGAATTCTCTTGATTAGGATAATCTGACTTTTCATGAATCATAACATTTTTCTTAATCGTGTTTCTAATATCATATTTTGAATAGACTCCCTTTTTTAAATTAATTTTAGGTATTTCTAATACCATATCATAAGTATCAACATTTTTTTTTAAATAACTAACTTGATTTTGTAGTGTATTATCAATCCTATTCTTTTCTATGATTAATTCTTCATTTTTGGATATATATTTATAGCTAGTCCACAAGATACCAATTATAATTAAGAAAAAGGCTAATTTATTTTGTTTCATATTTCTTCCTTTTCATTAAAGATAATCCTAATACAATAGGAAGTAAATTGATATTAGAAAGCATATTTTTATTACTAAGTGTATTGGGAAATTCTATTACTTCTTCTATTTCTTCATACTCATAGATTTGCTTATAAAGTTTAACTATCTTGGTATCTAAGTTATCAATGGTAAATTCTTGTTTTTCTGAAGTAGATTCTACTACTAAATAATAAGAGCCATAATATAAATCAAATTCATCTATTCCTAATATTCCCACTACTTCATCTTTTCCATATAATTTTACGCCATCTTTAGAATAGATATCATCACTTGCATAAATAGGTACCTTAAAATCTTTTTCTTTGATAGTTTTTGTTAATGCATCATTTAAATAATATTCAGTATATTTTTCTAACTTTAATTTTCCTGTTTTCTTTTTATTTGCTACATTAATTTCTAAATAATTATTTTCTAATTCATCTTTTTGAAATTCTATATCATCACTAATTTCAAACTTATAAACTTCTTTTGTTTCATAATAACCATCTACTACCTTTACTTGCTCTAATTGATAAATACCACTAGATAACTTGGTACTAGTTTTTCCTATTTCATCTGTTACTAATTCTAAAATATTACCATCTTTATCTTTTATATATCTATTAGTATCCAAATTTTTAATTTTAAAAATACTACCAGACTCTAAAATTGGTAAATTAGAATCACTATCAACATTTATAATTTTAATAGTTGCTGTCAATTCTTCATTATATAAATTGAAGTGTTGCGTTAGATTATCTTCTGTAATAGAAAATTCTAAATCTTTAATAAACTTATGATTTTTAACACCAGTATCCTGAACCAAAGTATAATTTCCATATGGTAAAGTAACTTGTGCATTTCCTAGACGATTAGTTGTTAGGACAGCTACTTTTTCTTTTTTAGTGTTATAAATAGAAAATGTAGCATTACTTTCTTTTTTTATCTCTTCTGTAAGTGGATTCTTTAGATACTTCGTAATTTCTATTTTATTTTTTATTACTTGATTTTCAAATTCATAAGTATCATGATTATCATCTACTACAATTTGTTTTAATGCTTTATTCAATAAATAACCATTACCAGGTGTTACTTCTTTTAAATAATAAGTTCCATAAGGAACATTATCAAATACCAAAGAGTGATCATCAGTTATTTCTTTTAAAGCTATCAACTGATAATCTTTATCTAATAATTGAATCTTACTTCCTATTAGATTAGCATCACCTTGCGAAAGATTACTAGTTTCCTTATCCAGTTTTATAACCTTAATATTCTTATAAGCCAAATTTACATTTACTACCATATATATTGGATAATAACTACCTGCTGCTAATAGATTTTGACCATTTTCATCAATATATACAATTGGCCTTGACGAATACATATTATCGGTATTAGAAAAAATAATTTGACTTTCTCCTATAGTATTTTTCATAATGGTTAATCTATTCTTTTCTTTCTTTGTTACAATTTCATTACCTCCTGTAATATTAAACTTTTCTAGTACATTATTAGTATCTTGAATTATTAATGGTTCTTTATATTTTACTTGATAAGTTTGATTATAAATAGATGGAATATTACTATGGTTTTGAATTAAATTATTAATTTCATTCATTTCTGCTTCATATTTTTCTATTTTGTTACCATTTAATTTATCAGTAAAATATAAATTAGTATCTGAAGATAATTCTTTCCAAATCATAAACTGCGTAACTACATACCACTTATCTTCAGTATGATTTTGATAACCATAACCATAATAAGAAATTAACATTACTCTTTCCCAATTACTATAATCCATATTAGAATGTAAATATTGGTCATTATCATAACCTGGAATTAATTTGTTACTAGAGATTGCTTCCCATAATTCAATACAATATACTGCCCTATTATCACTCTTTCTTCTGAAAAATCTAAGTTGTTCATATTTCCCTGCCCCATTTCTAAACTTTTTAATATATTCCCCTGGAATATACTCTCCTTCATAAAAGCTATCTTCCAATGCCAATACTTTTATGTTAGGTACTGCTAAAATAAATAATACTGCTAGAATCATTAAAATTTTTTTCATTTTTATTCCCCCTGTCTTTATGATTCTAATAATATTATTTAAAAAACTTTGAAAAATACTTACAAAAAGTGAAAATTTTTAAAATTTTTTTTCAATTTAGTATGTTATACTAGAAATAAATGGAGTAATTGATAATATATAAGTTATTGATTTTATGTATCTAGAAGGGATTTAATTATTATGAAAAAGAAAAAAACTGTTTTTATTTATTGTTTCTGTTTATTAACAGCCACTATGATTTTACTTTTTTGTTCACAAAATTCACCTTTATATCCTATGAATGATTGGGTAGATGTAAATGCTTTTTTTACAGTTGGAAAAGGTATGATGAATGGTTTAGTACCATATAAAGATTTATTTGAACAAAAAGGTCCTATTTTATATCTAATATATGGATTAGGATATCTAATTACAAATCAGTCTTTTTTAGGAGTATTTATTATTGAGTGTTTATTACAGTCTATTTGTTTGTTTTATGCTTATAAAATTATAAAATTATTTATAGATGAAAAATATGCTTTTTTAATTTTACCAATTATGTTTACTACTATTTGTACCTGTAATTCCTTTGCCCATGGTGGTAGTGCTGAAGAAATTTGTTTTCCGTTCTTTATGATTAGTTTATATTACTTTTTAAATTATTTAAAAAATAAAGAAATGAATTCTAAAATTATTTTTATTAATGGCTTTCTAGCAGGAATTATCTTTTTAATTAAATATAATTTATGTGGATTTTGGCTTAGTTGGATGATGTTTATATTTTTCGATTATATGTTCCAAAAAAAATTTAAAGAGGGATTTAAATACTGTTTTATTTTCTTATTTGGTATGGGTATTCCTTTTCTATTATTTAGTATTTACTTTCTAATTAATAATGGACTTAAAGAATTTATTTATACTTACTTTTTCGTTAATATCACAAAATATGGAACTAATAATGATTATAGCCTTCTACAAAAATTATTTTCTTCTATTGGAATATTTATAGATACTATATTTAATATAAATAATATTTTCGTCTAGTATTC
>OHAS01001051.1_pt1 | contig 22707 bp, 18 predicted proteins | sample 1577131 | NCBI WGS metagenome assembly OHAS01 (sample SAMEA3541566, study PRJEB24748) | human gut metagenome | biome: human gut; feature: human-associated habitat; material: faeces | place: China | collected 2012 | reverse complement strand
GCATGGCCTGTGAAAAAGCAACCATACCCCATTGCCGCCATGGAGGCGATGCCCTTGAAACGCTTGTTCATGTTTCTCTTCCCTTTCACTAAGCGTTGCAGGTACACATGCATGTATCTCGAACCGGGGCGGCGAACCCCGGCGCTGATACCAAAGGTGGTTTGCTACTCCTGGATGGCGACGGCGAGAGCGATCTCCATCATCTGGGTAAAGCTGGTCTGGCGCTCTTCTGCAGAGAGGCTCTCGCCCTTGAGCGGCAGGTCGGAGATGGTGAGCAGACACAGGGCCTTCTTGTTGGCGCGCGCGGCGTTCATGTAGAGCGCGGCCGCCTCCATCTCGACTGCGAGCACGCCCATCTTCTGCCAGGAGATGGTTGCCTGGTCGTTGTCGTCGTAGAACGTGTCGCTGGAGAGGACGTTGCCAACTTTAAGCTCCACGCCCTGATCGCGACCGGCTGCGACGGCGCGCTCGAGCAGGTCGAAGCTGGCGATGGGGGCGTAGGTGCCGGGCAGCTGGTACTGGTGGGCGTAGTTGGAATTGGTGCAGGCGCCCATGCCTGCCACTACGTCGCGGACCTTGACCTCGTCCGCGATACCGCCGGCGGAGCCCACGCGGATGATGGACTCGACGCCGTAGAAGTTGAACAGCTCGTAGGAGTAGATGCCGATGGAGGGCATGCCCATGCCGCCGCCCATGACGGAGACGGGGACGCCCTGGTAGGTACCGGTGTAGCCCAGCATGTTGCGAACGGTGTTGAAGCAGCGGACGTCTTCTAGGTAGGTGTCGGCGATGAACTTCGCGCGCAGCGGGTCGCCGGGCATGAGGACGGTCTTGGCGATGTCGCCTTCGATGGCGCCGTTGTGCGGCGTGGGCGTAGTTGCCATATAGATGCTCCTTAATTTTCGGTCGTTGCTTAGATAGCGGATTGCAACAGTCTACTGTGCGATACCCGCTTTATGGGAATAAAACTCAAGTGAAATATTCTTTTCGGCAGGTGGTAGGTCGCCGCTTTATCAGGGAAAAGAGTATGCAGCCGATTTGCTCATACGGACTCGCCGGCGATGCGTCTGCCGCTCGGCGGGACGCGTCTTGCAGATTCGAGTGTTTGTGCGCAGGGGCGCGGGGTGCGCCCGGGTGTCTGCGCGGGTGGCTATACTGGATGGGTTGAAGATTTCGCGTTGCCCGCAGGCGTCGCATGAGATTGCTTTTGGAGTTGACCCATGCCCCAGAGAGCCCCGTATCCGTGGGAGAAGAACATGATGGCGGCGAGCAAGGAGGCCGCGGTGCCGGGTGGCGCCGCACCTGCCCCTGCCGCACGGCCCGCAGCCAAGCCGGCGCAGCAGACCACGCTCGATTTGTTCTCGTCCAACGCCGCCCCTGCCGTGTCCGCGCCGGAACCAGATTTGGTACCGCTGGATGCATATGGCGCGGCAGCCGGCGAGTATGCGTCTGTGGACGAGGGCGGGTCCGCGCAGGCCTATGTGCCCGCAGACTACGTGCCCACCCAGACCGCCGCGCCCGCGGATTACGCGCCTGCTAGTCCGGCCGCGCCCGCGCTGCCCAAGGTTGATATCGATTCGCTAAACCCCGCCCAGCGCGAGGCCGTGGTGACCACGGAAGGGCCGCTGCTGGTGCTGGCGGGCGCAGGGTCGGGCAAGACGCGCGTGCTGACCTACCGCATCGCCCATATGATCGCGGATCTGGGCATCCGTCCCTGGCAGATCCTGGCCATCACCTTTACCAACAAGGCCGCCGCGGAGATGCGCGAGCGCTTGGGCGCGCTTTTGCCCAACAGCACCCGCGGCATGTGGGTGTGCACGTTCCACGCCATGTGCGTGCGCATGCTGCGCGAGGACGCCGACCTGCTGGGCTATACCGGTCAGTTCACCATCTACGATGACGACGATTCGCGCCGCATGGTGCGCGAGATCATGCAGGGCCTGGACATAGACCAAAAGAACTTCCCCATCAACATGATCCGCGGCAAGATCTCTGCGGCCAAGAACGCCATGGTGGGCCCGGACGAGATGTTGGAGAAGGCGTCGGACCCCAAGGAGCGCAAGGCCGCGCAGGTCTACGCCGAACTGGAGCGCCGCCTGCGCGCCGCCAACGCCATGGACTTCGACGACCTGCTGGTTCGCACGCTCGAGCTGCTGCGCACCCGCCCGGAGGTGCTGGATAAGTACCAGGAGCGTTTTCGCTACATCTCCGTGGACGAGTACCAGGACACCAACCACGTGCAGTACGAGATCGCCAACCTGCTTGCCGCCAAGTACCAAAACCTTATGGTGGTGGGCGATGACGACCAGTCGATTTACTCTTGGCGCGGTGCCGATATCTCCAACATCCTTGACTTTGAGAAGGACTTCAAGCAGGCCAAGGTGGTCAAGCTCGAGCAGAACTACCGCAGTACCGGCCACATTCTGAACGCGGCCAACGCGGTGGTGCGCCATAACTCGCAACGCAAGGAGAAGCGTCTGTTCACCGCGCTGGGCGAGGGCGAGAAGATCCAGGCGTACCAGGCGGGCGACGAGCGCGACGAGGGCCGCTGGATCGCCGGCGAGATCGACAAGCAGCGATCGGCAGGCGTGAGCTACGACGACATGGCGGTCTTCTACCGCACCAACGCGCAGTCGCGTATCTTGGAAGATATGTTTTTGCGCGCCGGCGTGCCGTACAAGATCGTGGGCGGCACGCGATTCTTCGACCGCGCGGAGATCCGCGACGTGATGGCCTACCTCAAGATGATCGTGAACCCGGCGGACGAGATGAGCGTCAAGCGCGTCATCAACACCCCGCGCCGCGGCATCGGCTCCACTTCCATTGAGAAGATCGAGCAGCTTGCCCGCGAGAACGGATGCTCGTTCTTCCAGGCGTGCGAGCTAGCGTGCGCTGAGACGGGTCGCTTTACGGCCAAGGTGCGCACCGCGCTGGGCAGCTTTGTCAATATCGTCCGCGAGGGGCGCCGCATGGACGGCGAGCTCAAAGACGTGGTCGATGCGATTGTGGACAGGACCGGCCTGGTGCAGGCGTTCCGCGCCGAGGGCACCATGGAGGCCGAGGGCCGCATGGAGAACATCCAGGAATTCATGGGCGTCGCCGCGGAATTTGAGGAGACGCACGACGACATAGAGGGGACGCTGGAGAGCTTGGAAGAGCTGCGCGCCGCCGGCATGGAGGGCGTGCCCGAGGATGCCGCCCCCGCTGTCGAGGGCGCCGCACCGTTTGTGGGTGCCGCGAGCGCCGCCGGCGCCGCCGAGCCCGCTGGCGTGCCCGCCGCCGCGATCGCCGCGCAGGAGATCGAGCGCACCTACGGACCTCTGGCGTGCAAGGCGCTGCCGGCGCTGATGGAATGGCTCGCCCTGCGCTCCGACCTCGATTCTCTTGCCGGCCAGACCCAGGCCGTGACCATGATGACGGTCCACTCCGCCAAGGGTCTGGAGTTCCCCGTGGTCTTTGTCGCCGGTTTGGAGGAGGGCATCTTCCCGCACGTCGCCGGCTTTGGCGGATCGGATGACCCGGGCAAGTTGGAGGAGGAGCGTCGCCTGGCCTACGTCGCCATCACGCGTGCGCGCAAGAAGCTGTTCCTCACCTATGCTGCTACGCGCCGCACCTACGGCTCCACGCAGGCAAACCCGCGCTCGCGGTTCATCAACGAGATTCCCGAGGTGGATATCGAGTTCTCCGGCGTGGGGTCCGCGGGCTTTGAAGGCGTTGGCTGGGAGAAGCGCGGCGACCGCCGCGGCACCTACGGATCGGGAACCGGCAGTGAGTACGGCGGCAGCGTCTTTGGTTCCTACACCCGTTCGACCGGTCGCACGCAGCGCCACACCGGCGTGAGTCCGGATGCGGGGCGCAAGCCGTCCACGTTTGGGTCGGGCACTCCTCGTCCGCGAAAGGCCGCCGCGTCCCCCGCCGTGGAGCAGCGCCGTCCCGACGCCGCCAAGGCAGCCGAGACCTTTGCCCCCGGCGACCAGGTGAGCCATAAGACCTTTGGTCCCGGTACGGTCATCTCTGCCGCCGGCGACATGATCGAGGTTCAGTTTGAGAAGAGCGGACAGACCAAGAAGCTCATGAAGAGCTTTGCGCCCATTGTGAAGATCAGTTAGGGTTTGCGAGCTTTAAGGGTGGGCTGGCTTGAATTGGAGCCCTGTGCGCTCACCCGCTTGATAGCGAATGACTAGCATGCCGGATCGCGTAGCGTGGTCCGGCATGCTGCGTTTTTAGCAGAGCCGACGCAACGTGGTACCGTGCTCGTCCATGCTGATGCCCAGACGGTAGCCGTCGCCGCGTGCGTAGACGGACGAGAGCTCGAAGGGGCGGTCGTATGTGTCATATGAGACGCGCAGGCAGTGCAGGGCCGCGGCGCCCGTGGGGACCGCTAGAAGCTTTGCTTCCGCGGCGTCCAGGGTGACCGCTTCATAGATGTCTTCTGCGCGAGCGGGTATGATGCGCGCGTGCTCCGCCAGGTAGGCGTAAAGCGAGCTGGTGACATCGTTTTGGGTGAGCGAGGGGCAGAACTCGCAGGGGATGTAGGACGTTTCCAGGCGCAGCGGCCGGTTGTTAGCGAGGCGCAGCCTGCGCGTTTGCCACAGCTGGGTGCCGGTGTGGACCTTAAGGGAGCGGCAAACGAGCTCGCCGCCCTTGATTTTCTTAAAGTTGATCAGGCGCGAGGACGGGGTTTTGCCCGCGTGGGCCATCTCGTCGCTGAAGCCTATCATGACGTCGATGCCCTCGGCGGAGGTGGCGACGGGAAACGTGCCCTTACCGCGCCTGCGCGTCACATGGCCTTGGTCCACCAAGTCTTGAAAGCAGCGCCGCACGGTGGCGCGCGAAAGCCCCAGCGCTTCGCAGATCTGCTGCTCGGTGGGAAGCGCTGTTCCTTCTGGGAACGCGCCTATTGCGATGAGCTGGAGCAAGCGCTGTTTAAGCTGCTGATAGAGCGGGGTGGGCGAGGTGTCGTCAAGCGGGATGCGGCATAGTTCCTCGAGCGCGTTCATCATGACCTCTTCGATAGCAAAGATATGTACATACCGTACAAAGCTATCTTATTCTACACCTCGTCACCCGTTCTCGTCCTTAGTTTTACAGGTCGTCGACCAAGGCGGTCGATTTGGCATAGGCGGTCGACTTTGCCTCGAAGAAGTCCGTCTTCACCATGTTGGCGTTGCTGTATTGGCCCACCCATGCCATGTCGGCGGGCTCGCGCTGGTTGTCCTCGAACAGGTAGCCGTAGCCTAGCGAGCTCCAGCGAAGATTTCCCAGATAGCGGATGTAGTCGGTCACCATCTGGCGGGTGAGGCCCTCGATGGCGTCGCCTATCACGTAGTGGCCCCAGGCGATCTCCTGCGCCACGCCCGCCTCTAGCATGGCGCGCAGCACCTCGATGTTCTCGGGGGTGAAGAGCTGCGGCTCCTCCTTTTGAAGCTCCAAGATCATGGAGCGGAACAGCCACAGATGCGTGTTCTCGTCCCTGTTGATATAGCGGATCTCTTGCGCGCTGCCGGGCATCTTGCCCATGCGCGCCAGGTTGTAGAAGAACATGAAGCCGGAGTAGAAGTACACGCCTTCCAGGATGTAGTTGGCCATCAGTACCTTGAGCAGGGTGAAGGCATCCTTCTTCTCCTGGAACTCGTTGTACCGCTCGCCAATGAAGGTGTTGCGGGCAAGCAGGCGCTCGTCGGTCTTCCACTGGTAGAGGATGTCGTTTCGCTGCTCGGGACTGCAGATGCTGTCGAGCATGTAGCTGTAGCTCTGGCTGTGCACGCATTCTTGGAACGACTGGATGTGCAGGCACAAATTGACCTCGTTGGCGGTGATGTACTCGCTGATGTTGGGCAGGTTCGCAGTCTGCAGCGAGTCCAAGAACACCAGGAAGGAGAGGATTTTGTCGTAGGCGGTGCGCTCGGCGACGCCCAGGTTGGGGTAGTCCTTTACGTCTTGGGTGAGGTTGATCTCTTCCGGAATCCAAAAGTTGTTCATGGCCTGTCGGTACCAGCTGGAGACCCAGGGGTACTTGAGGTTGTTGAAATCGTTGAGGTTGGTGGTGTTGCCGCCGATCATGCGGCGCGCGGTTACGTCCGTATCGCCCTGGGGGTTGAACAGCGGCTTGTGCACCAGCGGCGCGTCGGTTTTATAAGAAGAGATCATGGGGCCTCCCAAATGGTGTGTGGTCTAGCGGGCATGGTGGGCGGGGCGGGCGAGGGTGTGGACGAGCTTTAGCTGGAGCAGCTCTCGCATTCCTCGACTTCGAGCGATTTGCTGCGAACATAGTAGATGGTCTTGACGCCGGCTCGCCATGCCTCCAGGTACAGATTGAGGACTTGGCGCATAGTGTAGTCGTTGGTGATGTAGAGGTTCATGGACTGGCCCTGGTCAATGTGGCGCTGGCGAACGCCGGCGGCGCGCACGCTCCAGGTTTGGTCGATGTAGTGCGCGGGCTTGTAGTACCAGTAGGTCTGGGGAGACAGGCCCGGCGCCACGCGCGGCAGCATGCTGCCCTTCTTCTCTTCCAAGAAGAATTTGCGCATGACGGGGTCCACGCCCGCAGTGGTGCCGGCGATGATGGAGGTCGAGCTGGTGGGGGCGATCGCCAGCAAGTAGGCGTTGCGCATGCCCTGCTCGCTCACGCGATGTGCTAGCTGCTGCCATTCCTCGTCCACATACCCGCGCTTCTCGAAATAGGCGCCGGTCTGCCAGTCGCTGCCGTCGAACAGCTGGTAGCTGCCGCGCTCCGCCGCAAGGGCGCAGGACGCCTCGATGGCGAAGCGGTTGATGTCTTCAAAGACCTGGTCGGCAAAGGCGAGGTGCTCCTCGCTCTCCCAGGAGATGCCGGCTTGCGCCAGCATGTGGTGGTAGCCGGATACGCCCAGACCTATCGCGCGGTAGCGCTTGGTGGTGAGCTCGGCGTAGGGGAGCATGTAGTAGTTGAGGTCGATGACGTTGTCCAGCGCGCGCACCACGGTGCGGACCACCTCGCGCATCTTGTCGCGGTCGCGCACCGGCAGGTGGCCTAGCGACAGGCTTGCCAGGTTGCAGACCACAAAGTCGCCCGGCCGCGTGGTGCGGACCACCACGGTGTCGCCGTCTTGCGTCTTGACCTCGCAGGAGACCTCCTCGATGGCGCTCATGTTCTGCGCGATCTCCGTGCAGAGGTTGGAGCAGTAGATAATGCCCGCGTGCGGGTTGGGGTTGGCGCGGTTGACGGCGTCGCGCATGAACGTAAAGGGCGTGCCGGTCTCGACGGCGCTTTTAAGGATAAGGCGGACGAGGTCCTTGATGGTGATGGTTCGCTTGGCGATGCGGGGGTCCGCCACGCAGTCCAGGTAGCGGCGCTCCCACTCGTCCCCATAGTAATCCTCGAGCGCGTAGCCCTTGATGGTGAGGATGTCATGCGGGCACATGAGGTGCCAGGGTTGGTCGAGGTCTTCTTGCGCCATGCGCCAGAACAGGTCCGGATAGCACACGGCCGGGAAGACGTCGTGCGCCTTCATGCGGTCGTCGCCGTTGTTGGTGCGCAGCTGCAAGAACTCCGGCAGGTCGCGGTGCCAGGCGTCCAGGTAGACCGCTACGGCGCCCTGGCGCATGCCCAGCTGGTCCACGGCTACGGCGGTGTCGTTGATGACGCGGATCCAGCGAATCACGCCGCCGGCCACGCCGGCGAAGCCGCGGATGGATCCGCCGGTGGCCCGGACCTTGCCAAGGTACATGCCCATGCCGCCGCCATATTTGGATACCTGGGCGAAGTTGTCGATGCTGCGGTAGATGCCCGTGAGGCTGTCCGGCACGGTGTCGATGAAGCAGCTGGAGAGCTGGTGGTAGGGCTTGCGCGCGTTGGACAGCGTGGGGGTGGCCATGGTGACCTCGAGGCGCGAGAGCATGTTGTAGAAGCGCTCCACCCAGCCCAGGCGATCGGTTTTCTCGTTCATGGCCAGGTGCAGGGCGATACCCAGGTACATCTCCTGCGGGCTTTCCAGCAACTGGTGGTCGCGCGTACGGATTGCGTAGCGCTTGAGCAGCAGGTCAAGGCCAGCATAGGTGAAGAGCTCGTCACGGGAGTCATCGATGAGGCGTGCTGCGTCGTCGATCTCCTCGCGGGTGTAGGCGGCAAGGATATAGTCGCCGTAGAGGTCCTGGTCCGTAAGGTAGCGCAGCTTTGCGTAGAGGTCGACGAGTCCCAGGCGCTCTTGGGTTGAGGCGAGTTCGCGGTGCGCGCGGAAAGCCAGCAGGCGCCCGGCGATCATCTCCCAGCGCGGGGCCTCCTGACAAGTGAGCTCGACCGCTGCCTTGATTAGGGAGTCCAGACGTTGCTTGATGCTCATGCCGGGTTTCGCGAACGAGGAGAAGCGGTGCTCGAGATGCTCCAGGCTATAGGCGGGGTCTGTGAAATCGCGCTCGATGCGCTCAAGGCAGGCGACCAGATCGGGCGCCCCAGCTGTCTGGGCGAGAGCCTGCCGCAGCCCGCGCCGCTCCGCGCGGTGGTGACGGTAGAGGATGTATGCCTTCGCGACGTCGTAGAACCCCTGCTCCATGAGGGCGCGCTCGACCAGGTCCTGGATGCCTTCGACGCCTTCGACGCCGCGGGCGATCATGGACGACTCGACTGCCTGGAGCAATTGGTCGAGCTGGTTGTCATCGACTTGCGCGCCAAGCTCTGCAAAGGCGCGCGACATGGCGGTTTTGATCTTGGAGCCGTCGTAGGGCTCCGTGCGCCCGTCGCGCTTGGAGATGGCGAGGTCGCGAATACCGGCGGGGCCCTCGCCGGCGCATGCAGCGCTTCCCGCGCGGTCGGGTGTGGTGTTGTCCATGGGTGCACCTTTCGATGTGTCGGGCAGGCGATGCCCGGTTGAATAACGTTTCCTTTGGCTAACTCATGCTATCAAAAGAATAGCAATAGTGGGATGGTCGCTTGGTTGAATTGCTGTGCGCACGTTATGAAGGCGCTGCGGTGGTACAGTGGAAAGTCACGCAATGCGGTGATAGATGAAGGTTCGCGTACGCGCGATTGGATGTGAACGGAGGCCCGTGGTGGCCGCAAAAACCTTATCGCCCAAGCAGTCGCTGTTTGTAGGCGTCACCTTGTTCTCGATGTTCTTTGGCGCGGGCAACCTTATCTTGCCGCCCTTGGTTGGTCTTCAGGCCGGCGCGCAGGGCATCCCGGCGATGGTCGGCTTTTTGATCACGGGCATCGGCCTGCCGGTGCTGGGAATTGTCGCCGTCGCTCTAGCGGGTACCATCCGCGATCTGGCATCTCGCGTGCACCCTGTTTTCGCCCATATCTTTGTGGCGGCGGTCTATCTGGCTATTGGTCCGTGCCTGGCGATTCCGCGCACCTCGTCCACATCATTTGAGATGCTGCAGCCTCTGCTGCCCCAGCACCTTCCGCTTGAGGCGGTGCGCCTGGCGTTTTCCGTTCTCTTCTTTGTTGCTGCGTACCTTTTGGCCATGCATCCCGGCCGTTTGACGCGCCTGCTGGGACATGTGACGGGGCCCGCGCTGATAGTCCTTATTGTCGCCGTGGTTGGGGCGGCCATCTTCAACCCGGATCTCGCGGGCGTCTCCGCTGCGCAGGCGTCGTACTCGTCCGCACCCGCTATGCAGGGATTCTTGGTTGGCTACCAGACCATGGACCTTCTGGCGTCGCTTACCTTTGGCATCGTTATCGCTACCAATATCCGCGAACTAGGCGTTACGGATGACGCGGGCCTTACGCGCGAGGTCTCGCGCGCCGGCCTGTTTGCGGGCGTTCTTATGGCGCTCATCTACTGCGGCTTGGCGGTTGTGGGCGCTAACCTTAGCGCCGCCATGCCCGATCTCACCAACGGCGCCGCCATTCTCACGGCGTCCGCGTCGCTGCATTTTGGCGTTGTGGGGCTGGTCGTTGTCGCGGCGATCTTCTTGCTTGCGTGCCTCAATGTGTGCATTGGCCTTATCAGCTGTTGCGGAACGTATTTTGCAGACGAGTTTCCGCGCGTGCCATACCGCGTTTGGGCGGCGGGATTCGCCATGTTCTCCTGTGCGGTCTCCAACCTTGGGCTCGACGCGATCCTGGCGTTCTCCGTGCCGCTGCTCAACGCCCTGTACCCGGTTGCTATCGTGCTGGTGGTCATGGGCATGCTGCATAAGGTATGCGATCGCTACCCGCGCATGTGGCAATGGGTTGTTGGCCTTACCGCAACCGTCAGCGTCGTCGTGAGCGCGCGCGATGCGTTCTTCCCCGGCGCGCTGCCCATGCTCGACGTGCTGCCGCTTGCCTCCTTTGATCTGGAGTGGCTGCTGCCGGCGTTGGCTGCCGCGGTGATCGGGGTTGTCCATTCCCGTCTTCGCCCGGTTGGGACGGCGGCTTGATCAAGGCGCTCCATCGCCCGCACATATAAAGAAACAGGGGTCCTGGCATATGCCGGGGCCCCTGCTGCTTGGGACGGTTGAGCTTTGCGGTGCTGTTGCCGCGCGCTTACAGGTGGCTGGTTACCAGCTGCATGGTGCCGCTGAGCTCGACGGCGGTGGTGGTGGAGGGAACCAGCAGGTGGCTGCCTGCTTTAACGGAAACTCCGCACACGGTGCCCTCGCCGTCGATGACGGAGACGCACATAAACGGCCAGCGCTGCTCAAGCTCGCGCTCGCCTTCGACGCGCACCAGTTCCACGGTGTAGTTGTCGTTGCTCTCGAGCACGGTCACGCCGTTGGATTCCGACGCGGTGATGGTGCCGCTCTTGGGCGAGGTTGCCTGGTAATCGATAACGTCAAGGGACTGCTGCAGGTGCAGGGGACGAGGATTGCCCTCGTCGTCCAGACGATCGTAGTCGTACACGCGGTAGGTGATGTCGCTGGATTGCTGGGTTTCCAGAATCAGCGTGCCGGCCTTGATGGCGTGCACGCAGCCGGGGTCGATTTGGAAGAAGTCGCCCTTGTGGATGGGAATCTCGTTCAAAAGATCGCCCCAACGGCCCTCGTCCACCAGCTTTGCGAACTCATCGCGGGACGCGGCGCGCTGTCCCACAATGATGGTGGCGTCCGCATCGCAATCCAGTACGTACCAGCACTCGCGCTTGCCCAGCGAGCCGTTCTCGTGCTCGGCGGCGTACGCGTCATCGGGATGCACCTGAATGGACAGGTCGCCGGCAGCGTCGATAATCTTGATCAACAAGGGAAAGCGATCGCCTTCGATATCGCCAAAAAGGTCGCGGCGCTGATCCCACAGCTGCGACAGCGTCATGCCCTCGAACTCTGGATTCAGCACGGGGCAGTCGCCGTTGGGGTGGGCAGAGATGGCCCAGCATTCGCCGGTTTTATCAGACGGAATGTCATACCCATATGCGTCGCGCATACGAGAACCGCCCCAGATCTTCTCGTGGAACACGGGCTTGAGTTCGATGATGTCTGCCATGATTCTCCTAACTCCCTAAGCATGGCCATAGGCAGCATTATATGAGTGCGTTTTGATGCGAGCGCGGGTTGCCCGCGAATGGGGAGATTGTCAGCAACAATCTTTCGTGCGCGATGGTCGGTCGTCCAGCTGCGTGATGCGCTCACTAATAGTCCGAAATCGGACTAATGGAGAACGTGTGGACGAATAGGGGTCGCGCTTTTCGCGGTTGTCTGAATTCGGACAAAGCGATACGCTGGAGCGGCACGTCAGTTGTTACGGGGGATTGATACCGATGTTGGGGTCGGCGCGTACCATGCGCATTAAGCGATTGATTAAAAAAGTAGCCATCATCTTGCTGGGCGCCGCCATCTTCACTTTTGGCGTCCACAACATCCATGAGGTCACGGGCATTACAGAGGGCGGCGTCATAGGCCTTATGCTCTTCCTCAACAAGTGGTTTGGCGTCCCATCGTCCATCGCCTCGCCGGTACTCGACATCATCTGCTACGCCATCGCGCTCAAGATGTTGGGCGGTAAGTTCTTGGGATGGTCTGCCGTCGCGACGGCGGCGGTCGCCGGTTTCTACCGCGTGTGGGAGAGCTTCCCGCACATGTTGCCCAACCTTTCCGCCAGCCCGTTTGCCGCGGCGGTCCTCGGCGGCCTGTTTGTGGGCGTGGGCGTGGGCCTGGTGGTTCGCCAGGGTGGATCGGCGGGCGGCGACGACGCGTTGGCGCTTTCTATTTCCAAGGCCACCGGTTGGCGCGTTGGCCGCTGCTACCTGTTCACGGACCTTACGGTACTGGCCCTCTCGCTCACTTACATTCCGGTGGTCAGCATCGCTTGGTCGCTGGTAACGGTGACTATTTCCTCGGCGGTGATCGATATCGTGACAGAGATCTCCTGGGATCATGTGGAGGAGTTGGGCGAGGCGATTCGCGAGCGCCGCAAGCCGTGCTTCAGCGCGCTGGGCGAGGACGAGAACGCCGTTGCCGCAAGGACGGCAGCGCTCGAATCTTGCGAGGGCAAGGCAGAATAGCGCGAGCACGCGATGCGCTCGGGGAAAAGGGGGTCGACGGGGTGCTCGTCGACCCCTTTCGCATGTGCGCTACCGCATACGGTTCATCATGATGCCGGCGTATTCAGCGGGGCTGAGCCGCGGGGGCTGAAGGGCGGGGAGGCTCGTGTGGGGAAGCGAGCGCGACAGGAAGTCGCTGCCGCGTTCCCAGTCGAGCGCGAGCATGCAGCCGAACAGGGAGTCGAGCACGTATTGCACGGCGATATGGCTGGCGAACTGCGTGATGCGGTCTTGCAGGCTCTCTTGATCGCTGACGTGCAGGTATGCGGCGAGGCCGGGGTTGAGGCGTTCCGCCCGCGGCGTTCCAATGAGCACGGCGGGGACCTTGCGATCGGCAAGAATGGGCAGAAGCGTCGCCAGGTTCGGCCCAAGGCCGGAGTAGGAGATGAGCAGCGCCGCGTGCGACGCGTCGGATGCTAGCGCCGACCACGTCTGGCGCTCGAGGCCCTCATGGCAGGTGGCGGCGTGCCCGCATGAGAGCAGGCGGTTGCAGAACATCTGCGCGGGATAGAGGTTGTGCGATTGCGTGTAGATATCGACGACGCCGGCTTGGTTGAACAGACCGGCGGTGCGGTCCATGGCGGCGGGGTCCAAAAGCTCCCGCGTATCGCGCAGGGTCGACTCGTAGACGGCGGAGATGCTCTCGAGGACCGTCTCGGCATCATCGTCCTGCAAGAAGGGGAAGTTGATATCGACGGCTGCCGAGCGGCGCTCGCGCAAGGCCTGGGCGCGGGCGAACTCCACCTTGAGTTCTTTGAATCCCTCGAGTCCTATCTTCTTGCAGAAGCGATGGACGCTGGGAATCGATACGTGCGCTGCGACGGCGAACTCCTTGATGCTGTAGCCCTGCAGACGCGGACCCAGGGACCGTGCCGTGGACGCCACCTGCTGCTCTGTGGGAGTGAGGCCCCGGGCGTTTTCGATGCGCCTCATGATATCCATGGCGACTCCTTACACAAAATGTATCAAGAAGTATCAAGTGAATTAAGAATACTACCTGTGACCTTAGAAAAGAAGTATCCAACTGGGTGATATCTCTTGAGTCTTTGGACGATGGTTGGCATGATGGGGCCAACACGGCCACCAAGGTCTTAGAGAGAGGAATCAGGGTATGGAGAAGGTTTTTCCCGAGGGTTTCCTGTGGGGCGGCGCCACCGCCGCAAACCAGTGCGAGGGCGCGTACAACGTGGACGGCCGCGGGCTGGCCAACGTCGACGTGATGCCGCATGGTAAAGATCGCTTCCCGGTTGGCCTGGGCCTGCGCAAGATGCTCGATTTCGAGGACGGGTATTTCTATCCCGCGCAGACCGGCATCGACTTCTACCATCACTACAAGGAGGACATCGCGCTGTTCGCGGAGATGGGCTTCAAGACCTTCCGCATGAGCCTGGCGTGGACGCGCATCTTCCCCAACGGCGACGAGTCGGAGCCCAACGAGGCCGGCCTCGCCTTCTACGAGGACGTGTTCCGCGAATGCCAGAAGCACGGTATCGAGCCGTTGGTCACCATCACCCACTTCGACTGCCCCATCCATCTCATCAAGGAGTACGGCGGTTGGCGCAACCGCAAGCTCATTGACTTCTACAAGAACCTCGCCTGCGTGCTCTTTACCCGCTACAAGGGCCTGGTGAAGTACTGGCTCACCTTCAACGAGATCAACATGATCTTGCACCTGCCCTTCATGGGCGCCGGCCTGGTCTTTGAGCAGGGCGAGGACAAGGAGGCCGTCGAGTACCTGGCGGCCCACAACGAGCTGGTCGCCAGCGCTTGGGCCACCAAGATCGCTCACGAGATCGACCCCGACGTGAAGATCGGCTGCATGCTTGCAGCGGGCAGCTACTACCCCTATAGCTGCCGCCCTGAGGACGTCCGCGCCGCGCAGCTCGCCAACCAGGACAACTACTTCTTCGTGGACGTACAGAGCCGCGGCTACTACCCGGCCTACGCGTTGAAGAAGCTCGAGCGAGCCGGCATCGACGTCGGCATGACCGAGGAAGATAAGCAGGTCTTGGCCGAGAACACGGTCGACTTCATCTCCTTCAGCTATTACTCCACCCGTTGCTCCGCCGGTGAGGGTTCTGACGCCCCCAAGACCGAGGGCAACGCCTTCCAGGGTGCCAAGAATCCCTACCTCAAAGAGAGCCAGTGGGGCTGGGCCATCGACCCGCTGGGCTTCCGCATCACGCTGAACGACCTGTACGACCGCTACCAGAAGCCGCTGTTTGTGGTCGAGAACGGCCTGGGTGCCAAGGACGTGGTCGAGGAGGACGGCTCCATCAACGACGACTACCGTATCGACTACCTGCGCCAGCACATCGAGACCATGCGCGACGCCGTGGTAGAGGACGGCGTGGACCTGCTTGGCTACACCACCTGGGGTCCCATCGATCTTGTCTCTGCTTCCACGGGCGAGATGTCCAAGCGCTATGGCTTTATCTACGTCGACCGCGACGACGCCGGCAACGGCACCCTGGCCCGTTCCAAGAAGAAGAGCTTCGATTGGTACAAGAAAGTCATCGCCACCAATGGCGCCGACCTGTCCTAAGCATTCCCGTATAAGAGCAACGACAATGGAGGATTAACCATGCAGTTCCCCAAGGGTTTCTATTGGGGCGGCGCCACGGCCGCCAACCAGTTCGAGGGCGCTTGGAACGTCGATGGCCGCGGGGCCTCGGTCGATGACCACTTCACCGGCGGCAGCTACGAGAAGCCGCGCGAGATCACGATCGACATCAAGCCGGACGTGCTTTATCCCAACCACGACGGCATCGACTTCTACCACCACTACGAGGAGGACATCGCCCTGTTCGCCGAGATGGGCTTCAACATGTTCCGCATGTCCATCTCCTGGAGCCGCATCTTCCCCAACGGCGACGACGCCCAGCCCAACGAGGCGGGCCTGGCCTTCTACGACCGCGTCTTCGACTGCTGCGCCAAGCACGGCATCGAGCCGCTGGTGACCCTCTCGCACTACGAGATGCCCTACCACCTGGTCGAGAAGTACAACGGGTGGGCCTCCCGCGAGCTCATCGGCTTCTTTGAGAACTACTGCGCCACCGTCTTCGAGCGCTACAAGGACAAGGTGAAGTTCTGGCTCACCTTCAACGAGATCAACTGTGGCACCATGGACATGGGCGCCATGATGGAGACCGGCCTCATCCAGGGCTTCGAGGGTCCGGCGTCCGCCATCAAGACCACCCCGCAGCAGCGCTACCAGGCCCTGCACCATCAGTTTGTGGCTCACGGCCGCGTGGTCAAGCTCGCCCATGAGAAGTATCCCCAGTTCAAGATGGGCAACATGGACTGCTTTATCCTGAGCTACCCCGGCACCTGCGATCCGGCGGACGTGCTTGCCAACGAGCTTGAGATGAACCGCATGAACTGGTATTGCTCCGACGTTCAGGTGCGCGGCGCCTATCCGTTCTACGCCAAGCGCTTCTGGGCGGAAAACGACATCGAGCTCGAGATGGCTCCGGGCGACCTTGAGGACATCGCCGCCGGCAAGGTGGACTTCTACACCTTCTCCTACTATATGAGCGGCACTGTGAGCACGCACGCCGACCATGAGATGACCGAGGGCAACATGACCTTTGGCGGCAAGAACCCGTATCTGGAGAGCACCGACTGGGGTTGGCAGATCGACCCCATGGGCCTGCGCATCGCCCTGAACCAGATCTATGCCCGCTACCAGATTCCGCTGATGGTGGTCGAGAACGGCATGGGCGCCTACGACGAGGTGGAAGAGGACGGCTCCATCCACGACCCGTATCGCATCGCGTACCTCAAGAGCCACATCAAGGCAATGGGCGAGGCCATCGCCGACGGCGTCGATCTGATCGCATATACCTGGTGGGGCCCCATCGACCTGGTTTCCGCCGGCACCGGCGAGATGCGCAAGCGTTACGGCTTCATCCACGTTGACAAGTACGATGACGGCACCGGCACCTATGAGCGCCGTCGCAAGGACAGCTTCTTCGCATACCAGAAGATCATCAAGTCCAACGGTGCCGAGGGCCTGGAGTAGGCACGGCAACGCTTTTTGGTTTTGGCCGCTCGCAGCATGTCCCGTGCGCTGCGGGCGGCCTTTTTATGATGCGGGCGCAAGCGGACGGGTTTTCTCGTCCATAGCTTGACGTGCCCGCGGGTAAGGGGAAAGGGGACGAGCATGTCTAACGGTAAGATCATCTTCCTCGATGTCGACGGCACCATCACCAACTACGAGAACTTCATTCCGCAAAGCTGCAAGGACGCCATCAAGCGGGCGCGCGCTAACGGACACCGCGTCTACATGTGCACCGGGCGCAGCAAGGCCGAGAACCCGCAGGAGATCTGGGACATCGGTTTCGATGGCATGATCGGCGGCAACGGCTGCTACGTGGAGAGCGATGGCGAGGTGGTCATGCACCAACTCATCACCGCGGACCAGTGCCGCCATATTGTGGATTGGTTGCACGGACGCGGCCTGGAGTTTTACCTGGAGTCCAACAATGGCCTGTTCGCTAGCGAGCGCTTCAGGGAGGCGGCTGCCCCCGTCATGACGCTCTACGCCAAGGGCAAGGGCGCGAGCGACGAGGATGCCCAGACCTCTGCCCATGCGTTCATGGATACGCTTACCTACGGCGCCGAGCTCTACCGCGACGACCTCAACAAGGTGAGTTTCATCCTCTCCAGCTACCAGGACCATCTGGATTCCGTGGACGAGTTTCCTGACCTGGTGGCGCGTACCTGGGGCGGCAAGGGAGAGCACGCGCTCTTTGGCGACCTGGGTGTAAAGGGTATCGACAAGGCGCATGCCGTGCGCGTGCTAGTAGAGCACCTGGGCGCGGACATAGCGGATACCGTTGCCGTGGGCGATGCCGCCGTGGACATCCCCATGTTCGAGTGCTGCGGAACCAGCGTGTGCATGGGTTCGGGCGGAGAAGAGGCCAAGGCCGCCGCGGACTGGGTGACCACGGATGTGGACGATGACGGTATGTGGAACGCGTTTTCGCACCTGGGCCTGATCTAGAGCGGCTTCGTTCGCATAACGGATGCATCGCGGTAAAATGGCATGAGCGCCCCGTGGCGGTTCCGCGAAAAGCGGACGCTCAGGGGCGCTCGTTCACACCTATACCCGTAACGCCAAGGAGCCGCTATGCCCGCAATGGAGAAGATCGCTAGCTTTACCGTCGACCACCTCACGCTGGAGCCGGGCGTGTACGTATCGCGCGTTGACCGCGATGAGGCGACGGGTTGCACGGTCACCACGTTTGACCTGCGTATGACGGCGCCCAACCGCGAGCCGGTCATGAATACCGCCGAGGCGCACACCATCGAGCACCTGGGCGCCACCTTCCTGCGCAACCACCCCCAGTGGGCAAGCCGCGTGGTCTACTTTGGCCCCATGGGGTGCCGCACCGGTTTTTACCTGGTGGTCTTTGGCAAGGTGACGTCGCGCGAGATCTTGCCGCTGGTGACCGCGCTTTTTGAGTTTGTCGAGGGCTTCGAGGGCGAGATTCCCGGCGCCCGTCCAGAGGAATGCGGTAACTACCTGGATCAGAACCTGCCCATGGCAAAGTGGCTGGCAACGCGCTACCTGGATAGGACCTTGCGCGTGGCGGATGACGCGCATCTTTCCTACGGCTGCGACTGCTAGGTGAAAGACCGGGCTATGAAGACGTTTGAACATACCATTACCGATCCCCAGGGTTTCCACGCGCGTCCCGTGGTGCTTGTCGCCTCCGAGGCTGGCAAGTGGAGCTGCGACATCACCGTTGCCGCGAGGCGCGCCGGCGAAGATGCTGCAGGCTCCCCTGTGCCCGCGCGCGATCCGCTGGCGTTGATGGCGCTCGACGCAAACGCGGGCGATACCTTGGTGGTGGTGCTTGATGGCGTGGACGAGTGCGAGGCGGAGCAGGGTATGCGCTTGGCGTGTACGTTCTAACGGCCCTTGCCCGGCTCCTTTGTCCAAAGACGCTAAAGATTGCAACTTGGTTGAATTTGAAGCTTGCGGCTGCTCCATTTAGGTGGAGCGGCCGCTTGTGCATATAATGGTGAACATTCGTATGCAAGCGGAAGGAGCGCCCATGGCACTCACCGAGAAGGACGTGCGCGGCATAGCGGACTATGCGTGCATCGCCCTCACAGAAGAAGAACTCGCGGATATGACCGCCTATATGAACGATGCCGTCTCGATGCTCGAGCCCATCTTGCAGTATGCGGACGAGGACGTGGCGCCCACGTTCCATCCCATCGGCGACCTGTCCAACGTGATGCGCGCCGACGCGACCGACGCTGATCGCGCGCTGCCCGTGGACGAGGCTCTGAAGGACGCCGCCAGCACGCGCGGCCGTTCGTTCCGCGTGCCCTCTATTCTTGGCGAAGGGGGAGACCAGTAATGCTATCGCTCGATACCCTTAGCGCCCAGCAGATCGCCGCCGGCGTCGCCGCGGGCGATTTCTCCGCAACCGAGGTCGCGAACGCCGCCCTTGCCGCTATCGATGAGCGCGAGGGGGCCGTTCAGGCATTTTTGCAGGTATCGCCCCAGCTGGCGCTTGACGCCGCAGCGCGTATCGATGCCGCTCGCGCGGCCGGCGAGGCCCTACCCCCGCTGGCAGGTGTGCCGCTTGCCATCAAGGACAACATGAACCTGGTGGGTACCCGTACCACCTGTGCCTCCAATATGCTCGCCAACTACGAGAGCGTCTACACCGCCACGTGCGTGCAGCGCATGCTGGACGCCGGCTGCCTGCCTGTTGGCAAGGCGAATATGGACGAATTCGCGTTTGGCTCCTCAACGGAGAGTTCTGCGTTCCATCCCACCAACAACCCCTGGGATGTCGAGCGCGTGCCGGGCGGCTCTTCGGGCGGATCTGCCGCCGCGGTCGCTGCCGGCGAGGTCGCCCTGGCCCTGGGCTCCGATACCGGCGGATCGATCCGCCAGCCCGCATCGTTCTGCGGCGTGGTGGGCATGAAGCCCACGTACGGCGCGGTGTCGCGCTACGGCGTGGTCGCTTTTGGCAGCTCGCTAGATCAGGTGGGCCCCTTTGGCCGCACGGTCGCCGATGTGGCGCTCGCCATGAATGCGCTGGTGGGCGCGGGTCGCGACCCCTATGACGGAACGTCCCAGGATTTCGCCGTCGACTTCTGCGAGCACCTGGAGGACGGCGTCGCCGGCAAGCGCGTCGGCATCATCCCCGCCTTCATGGAGGCCGAGGGTCTTACTCCCGAGGTGCGCCATGCCGTTGAGAAGGCGGCCGCAGAGCTGGAGGCCCAGGGCGCGCAGCTGGTCGAGGTCGACCTGCCGCATCTGGATGCCGCCATCGCCGCGTACTACGTCATCGGCCCCGCTGAGGCGTTCTCCAACCTGGCGCGCTTCGACGGCGTGCGCTACGGTTTCCAGGAGGAGGGTTGTTCCAACCTGGCAGACCAGAGCTCCCGCTCGCGTGCTCGCGGCTTTGGCATGGAGGCCAAGCGCCGCCAGATGTTGGGCGCCTACCTGCTCTCCAGCGGCGTTTACGACAAATATTATTACGCGGCTCAAAAGGCGCGCACCCTCATCACCCGCGATTACGCGGCGGCGTTTGAGAAGGTCGACGCGATTCTCATGCCCGCGGCACCCCGCACCGCGTTCAAGCACGGAGAGATTTCCGATCCCACGCAGATGTACCTGTCCGATCTGTACACCATCTCGCTCAATATCGCCGGCAACGGCGGCGTATCCGTACCGCTTGGGTTGGGCGAGGACTCCGGTCTGCCCGTTTCCGCTCAGCTGGTGGCGCCCGCGTTTAGCGACCGCAAGCTGCTGACCATTGCCCGCGCGCTCGAGCTCGCCTTTGGTTCTTCGCCCGTAGCGCCGGATTTCGCAGGGAAGGGAGGTGAGCTCGCATGAAAGAGCTCTCCGAGGTTCTAAAGGATTGGGAGGCCGTCATCGGCCTGGAGATCCATACCGAGCTCACCGCGCTCGATACCAAGATGTTCTGCGGCTGCAAGCTCAGCCATGATGACGAGCCCAATGCCAACGTATGCCCGGTCTGCCTGGGCCTTCCCGGCGCCCTGCCCGTGCCAAACAAGCGCGCGATCGAGTCCATCGTCAAGGCGGGCCTAGCGACCAACTGCCAGATCCAGAAGCACTCGATGTTCTATCGCAAGCACTATTTCTATCCCGATATGGCCAAGAACTTCCAGACCACCCAAGGCCCCATCGCGTTTTGCATGCACGGCCATCTTGATCTGGAGGTTACGGGACGCGGCGCGGCCGAGCGTCCGGAGTGCGCTTTTGGCGAGGACGAGGCCAAGAGCCTTGCCAGCGCCAGCGCCAACGCCGTGGGTCTTTCCACCAGCATGAACGAGCAGATGCCCGAGAGCGCTATCCATATGGCGGGCTATGATGCGGACGATATTTTCAACAGGATATGCGAGCAAAACGACAATGTCAAACTCATTCTCATCGGACAGGATGCAGTAGTGAATGGTTCTTCGACATGGGAAAAATGCAAATCTCTCTTTTCAAAGCAATCGATCGGTTGTGTATCGTATTTAGGTCGCTTACCTTATGACAAGACTATGTCATACGCTAACAGTGCCGATATTTGCATATTTCCAAGCCATGCAGAAACTTTCGGTTTGGTCTTACTGGAGGCAATGTTACTGCGGAAGGCAATTGTTTGTTCCGATATCGATTGTTTTCAAGAGATTATAGGAGACAGTAACTGTGTTTGCAAATGCAGGGTGAAACGTATCGATGAATTTGCAGAGGCTTTGCAACGGCTAATCTCGAATCCCATTTATAGGTGTGAACAAGCCGACAGGGCTTATCTAAATGCAACTGCTAGATTCAACACCAACGAGATAGTGGCACAAAACATCGAATTTTACAATCGAGTTATAAGAGATAGCTCCAAACATCATGTAGAAGAATCCTAACTCAACTGCTTTATTAGAAAATTTAAACCGCCATGCGAAAGTAAATTGAAATTACCGACACGCAGATGAAGTTCCTGAAGCAGGAAGTCCTGATATATCGGCGACAAAGAAGAGTTGGCTATGAGAGCAGCCAGAATAGCGGTCAGAAACAAAAGGATACTCGCCACTATATTCAGCGAGGAAATGTGTTTCACAGTACGTAGAATAATCATAAGTATTTGATTTAAGATTTTATCCTTCTCCGGAAAGAAGGTGTGTCAAAACTAACATTAACTATCATTTTACTCTGTCATTAGCTTCGCTCAAAACCTCTTCTACCTTTTTTATTAAGGTATAGTCAGAGCGAAGCGAAGAATCTACTCTCTGTGTGAGTAGGAGAAGAGATGCTTCACTACGTTCTGCATGACAGACTATACATTAGCGTAAGAAATAAAAGATATTTTGAGCGAAGCTAATGATATGCTTGTTAGAGTTTTGACACACCCGCTTATATTTTAATATATTCTATTGCTTGACAAGGATTCACGCTGTAAGGCAATATATAGTTACCTTACGGTAATATATAAAAAAAGAGAGAAGTAGACTCTTTGCTGCGTTTCAAATGGCGGATATCATTACTTGGATAGGAAATTGCAAAGTTTATTCGTAGCCAATGCCCGGTGGCTGATTTTATTCTTCAATTCGCTTCCCATTTCGGCATATGTCTGCGTATATCCTTCCGGAATAAAGACCGGGTCATATCCGAAACCGGAGGTACCGTGCCTGTGCTTCGTTATTTCGCCTTTTACGATGCCTTCGAACAAGTGTTCCTTTCCATTGACGATAAGTGCGAAAACGGTACGGAATCGGGCTTTTCGGTTCTCCATTCCTTCCATATCCTGCAACAGCTTCTGCATATTGGCTTCCGAATTGTGTGCATCGCCGGCATAGCGTGCCGAATACACTCCGGGAGCTCCGTTCAGGGCTTCCACTTCCAGGCCGGTATCATCGGCAAAACAATCCAGGTGGTAATTTTCAAAGATATACCTTGCCTTCAGCAAAGCGTTTCCTTCAAGCGTATCTGCTGTTTCGGGAATATCCGCACTGCAATGGATGTCTTTCATGCTGAGAAGCTCTATTTTATCTCCTAAAATAGCGGTTACTTCTTCCAGTTTGTGGGCATTGTTGGTTGCAAAAACAAATTTCTTTTTCATTTTCCTTTCAATTTATCGAATCCTTCTCCATACACGCCGATAACGGAGCTTTGAGAGATGAAAGCATTCGGGTCGATGTCCTTGACCAGACGGAATATCTCGACAGACTGGCGTTTGTAGGCCAACACAACCAATACTTTCACGTTGCGTTTGCTGTACCAGCCTAT
>OHAS01001049.1_pt1 | contig 22733 bp, 17 predicted proteins | sample 1577131 | NCBI WGS metagenome assembly OHAS01 (sample SAMEA3541566, study PRJEB24748) | human gut metagenome | biome: human gut; feature: human-associated habitat; material: faeces | place: China | collected 2012 | reverse complement strand
TAAAGGTATAATGCTTGATAAATCAGAGAACGGAATATATACAGTGCTTTTAGCTTGAGGTATTTATATGAATATAGAAGATAAACTTGCAAAACCCGACAAAACTATCGGACAACATTCAAATGAGCTTATAGAGCAGGCAAAACTGCTCTATAAGCTCGGCTATATTAAATCTGAAGAGTTATATTCAGATTTACTTGTTGCGTGCAAAAAACACGATTACGGAAAGGCAAATTCTCAATTTCAAAAGCGAGTGCAAAGGGGCGGCAAATTTCAGCCGGAGCTTGAAATTCCGCACAATGTGCTTTCAATATTTTACATTGATAAATCCGAGTGCAATAAGCCTGATAGTGTATATTTTGCAGTGATGTATCATCACGATAATAAGGAATCTCCTATTACGGTTTTCGGTGAAAATAAAGAGCTTATCGAAACCTTTATTTCTGAACTTGGTTTGGAAACCGCTTCGTACAATAAGATGAAACGCAATGTTAAGAAAATTAAAGACCTATTCGACAAAAAACTCAGCGAACCCGAAAAACAATACGCTGTTTTGTTAAAAGGCTTTTTGCACAAATGCGATTACAGTGCAAGCGCAGGTATTGAATGTGAAAAGGTCAATGATTTTCTTAATACTTCACTTAATGAATGGGAAACAGCTGAAAATGTAAGCTACAATGAATTGCAAGAATTTTGTATTAAAAATACGGACAGCAACTTAATTGTAACAGCACCGACAGGTATGGGCAAAACCGAGGCAGGCTTGCTTTGGTGTGGCAACAACAAATGCTTTTTTGTTTTGCCTTTAAAAACGGCAATCAATGCAATGTATGGCAGAATAAAAGATCTTTGCGGAAAAGACTTTAAAGAAAGAGTGGCTCTCGTTCACTCCGATATGAAATCATATTATTTGGAAGATTCAATAATTAACGGAAAAAATTATGATTTTGTATATGCTCAGTACAGCAAACAACTTTCTTTGCCGATTACAGTATGCACTCCCGACCAAATATTTGACTTTGCCTTGAAGTATGCAGGTTATGAATATAAACTTGCGGTAGCATCATATTCAAAGTTTATTATTGATGAAATACAGATGTATTCACCCGATGTTTTGGCAGCTGTTATTAACGCAATTAAAATGATTCATACGCTTGGCGGCAAGGTGGCAGTGCTGACCGCTACATTACCGCCGTTTGTGAAAAATGAGCTTGAAAAAATCTTTGGAGAAGATGTAAAAACAGCTGATTTTTCGGACAAAGGAAAATTAAAGCACAATGTTAAGGTGCAAGAAAAAGCGTTGCAATCAGATGATATTATTAAAATTTTCAATGATACTAAGTGTGACAAAGTAAAAAAATATCTTGTTGTATGCAACTCGATAGATATTGCAAACAAAATGTATCTTGAATTGAAAAATTCAGAGATAAATGCAGATATAAATCTTTTTCACTCGAATTTTACTAAGAATGACAGAAAAGACAAGGAAAATGAAATTTTAAAAGCCTCTGAAAAACCTAACGAAAGTATGAATATTCCTGAAATATGGATTTCAACCTCTGTTGTAGAGGCAAGCCTTGATATAGATTTTGATATTCTTATAACAGAACTTTCGGATTTGTTTTCACTTTTCCAACGCTTTGGCAGAGTCAACCGAAGAGCTAAAAAAGATTTTTCAACATATAATTGCTTTGTGTTTACAGAAATACAGGGCAACGCTCATTACTTTGTTGATGATACCATCCATGCACTTTCAAAGCAAGCTGTACTGAATGTTGACGGTGTGATTTCTGAGGAGGAAAAGAAAAAACTGATTGACAATTACCTTTCAACCGAAAAAATAGTACAGTCAAAATATTATGATGAGTATTGCAAAAATTTAAAAAGGTATGAAGATAATTTTGACTACTTGGAGTTGAAAAAAGACGGAATAAGAAGAATTGACAGAAGTGACGCAATTCCTGCTGAGGTGTTTGATCAAAACGAAAGCGTTATTAATGATGCTCTAAAAGTGATCAATTCAGAATCTGTAAGCCCTGTTGAAAAACTAAAAGCAAGCGAAACAATACTCGGTTTCACTGTTTCTGTAAATCGGTTTAGAATTGACAATAACAATACAGGTAAGTTTATTGATATGAAGTACAACAAACTTCCGATTATTGATTGTATCTATGACTCCGAATGTGGCATTAGATTTGATAAGAAAAAGAAAACACCAAAGCAAGGAAAAGAAGAGTTAGGCGAAAAAGAAGAACCTGATAACTTTCTATGAGGTAACACTATGGACGAAAACAGAGTTACGGGTATGCATATATACTATTATTATGTTTGTAAAAGAAAGCTGTGGTATTTTTCAAATGGGTTGGCTATGGAGAGTGAAAACGAAAATGTAAAACTCGGCAAGCTGATTGACGAAACCACTTATAAGCAAAATAAAAAGCATATTATGATTGACAATACAATTAATATAGATTTCATATCTGAGCACAATCTTTTGCATGAAGTTAAGAAAAGCCGAAAAGTCGAAGAGGCAGGCATTGCTCAGTTAAAATACTATATTTATTATCTTAAAAAACGAGGGGTAGAGGGTATAAGAGGCAGGATTGATTATCCGTTGCTAAAGCAAAGTATTAATGTTGAGCTTAGCGAAGAAGACGAAAAAGAACTTGAAAGTGCGACAGCCGATATTATAAAAATCATATCGGCTGATTTGCCACCACAATATGAAAATAAAAAGATATGCAAATCATGTGCTTATTATGATTTGTGTTGTATTTGAGGTGATTAAATGCAGGAGAGCTATTATATATATTCAGCAGGCAACCTAACGCAAAAGGATAACACGCTCAGATTTACGACGGTTGACGGAAATGTAAAGGATTTGCCGATTGAAAATATAAAAGAAATTTATATTATGAATGAGATAACGGTTACCTCAAAACTTCTGAATTTATTTTCAAAATACGGTATACTTGTGCATTTCTTTAATTACTATCAGTTCTACATTGGCAGCTTTTGCCCTAAAGAAACCAAACTTGCAGGTCAGCTTTTGGTAAAGCAGGTGCTCGCTTACGGAGATTCTGTAAACAGACTTTCAATAGCACGAGAATTTATAGTCGCCGCATCATACAATATTTACAGAAATCTGAGATATTACAACGGCAGAGGCAAAGATGTGTCAGCATATATGAGTTCTATTGAAAATCTGAGAAAGAAACTTCCAAATGTGCAGAGCATAGAGGAGCTTATGGGAATTGAGGGCAATATCCGTCAAGAATACTACAAGGCATGGAACATCATAATTGACCAAGATATAGAATTTGACAAAAGAGTTTATCACCCTGCGGATAATATGATAAACAGTTTAATTTCTTATGTAAACTCACTTGTGTATACCAAAACCCTTGCCGAAATTTATAAAACCCAACTTAATCCTACAATCAGTTATCTGCATCAGCCCGGTACAAGGAGATATTCTCTTGCGCTCGATGTGTCTGAGATTTTTAAGCCGCTAATAGCCGACAGATTAATTTTCTCACTGCTCAACCGCAAGCAGATAACAGAGAACAGCTTTGTGCAGGGATTGAACGGTTTACAGCTAACAGAAAAAGCCTCAAAAATAATTACTTCTGAATTTGATGAGAAACTCAAAACAACTATTTTTCATAAAGAGCTTAATAAAAATGTTTCGTATCAGTTTTTAATACGGCTTGAGCTTTACAAACTGATTAAGCATATAATAGGCGAAAAAGAGTATAAAGGCTTTGAAATGTGGTGGTAAATATTGTATGTAATACTTGTGTATGATATAATATGCGATGAAAAAGGCAAAAAGATTTTGCCAAAGGTATTTAAGATTTGCAAAAAATACCTTGTGCATATTCAAAATTCCGTTTTTGAGGGCAATATCAGCAAAGTGAATGCCCTTGCACTAAAAAAGGAACTTGATGTTTATATCAGAAAGGATAAGGACTCCGTTATAATGTTTCACACTCGTGAAGAGCGATGGATGAGCAAAGATTTTCTCGGAATTGTTGATGATAAAACATCAAATTTTTTATAAGGCATTTTATTGTCGACCTCACATAGCTAAAAAATACGGGGAGGTTGACAGAGCTGTTTTATCAAGCAATCATCGGTGTTTTAGGCTTTTGTATGTGTTGATATAATAAATTCTTAAGTATATTTTAATATGTTGACAAAACAGATCTAAATAACGCCGATGATTACTTAAGCTTTTGCCCCACGGCTATAAATCTATCCATACTGGATTTTAAATACCATATTAATGGCATATTCACAATAATAGTCACTCTATAAATCTATCCATACTGGATTTTAAATTAGGAACTGAATCGGAAGAATACCAATCATCATAATCTATAAATCTATCCATACTGGATTTTAAATTAATTTGACATCTGCGCTTAAGCTGTACGATTGTTCTATAAATCTATCCATACTGGATTTTAAATCCTTAATTTTTTTGAATAGATATATGGGATGTACTCCTATAAATCTATCCATACTGGATTTTAAATCAACTATACAAAATATTGATTGCTAAGAATTTGTACTATAAATCTATCCATACTGGATTTTAAATCAAGCCTGTCCGCTGTCACCGTATCAAGCCCCTGCTATAAATCTATCCATACTGGATTTTAAATCGGATACCGCAATTTGGTACTCGAGGGGCGATTTATCTATAAATCTATCCATACTGGATTTTAAATAAAAATGCGTTAAACAGCAGAGAAGTTGATAAAATGACTATAAATCTATCCATACTGGATTTTAAATTTAGTTTATAAATGCTTTCAGGGTCTAACACTTCAAGCTATAAATCTATCCATACTGGATTTTAAATACTTTACAGCCGTATCGGTTTACATTGTGAACTTGCTATAAATCTATCCATACTGGATTTTAAATCAAGGTTGTGAATATATCATAATTTGATGAGTAAAACTATAAATCTATCCATACTGGATTTTAAATTTTTACACCAACAATATTTGCAATCAAAGCAATGCCCTATAAATCTATCCATACTGGATTTTAAATATTGACTCTGAGGCTGAACTTGACTTCAATCAGAACTATAAATCTATCCATACTGGATTTTAAATAAAATACTTAAGGAATGGTTTACTTACTGGTAGGTACTATAAATCTATCCATACTGGATTTTAAATGAATGATTACTAATCTGAGATTCAGTACCTAAAATTCCTATAAATCTATCCATACTGGATTTTAAATCCGAATACGCTGTCGCAAGTTATAATAACTCCTCTCTATAAATCTATCCATACTGGATTTTAAATTACATCACCTTGATTGCCCTTGGCGTCCTGCGGATCTATAAATCTATCCATACTGGATTTTAAATAAATCATTGGGATATTTTGCAGCGTGCTTGTTCATACTATAAATCTATCCATACTGGATTTTAAATCTTAATATTATCATCAGTTGCTCTTTTATACATATACTATAAATCTATCCATACTGGATTTTAAATGAAAATCACGATGTTTATCGTCTTCAAAATCGTCAATCTATAAATCTATCCATACTGGATTTTAAATAAATAGCAGACTTAAGAGAAGAATTACACAATGCAGCTATAAATCTATCCATACTGGATTTTAAATTTGTTTGTAGTCATCCCGATTATCACACGAGTATCCTATAAATCTATCCATACTGGATTTTAAATTATTACAGGCAAGCAGAGCGTGACAGAGGACACAGTTCTATAAATCTATCCATACTGGATTTTAAATGATTTAATGACCGGCAAAATTCAAATTCAGGAGGTCTATAAATCTATCCATACTGGATTTTAAATGTTCTTATTCCGCACCTTGCAACAGGCGGACTTGTCCTATAAATCTATCCATACTGGATTTTAAATCAGGCTACAATAATTAAGTGGGACGGTGCAACAGGCTCTATAAATCTATCCATACTGGATTTTAAATAACAGCAGAAAGCGAGGTGAGAGCAATGTTTTACACTATAAATCTATCCATACTGGATTTTAAATGCACATTGGCGGTAGGTGTAGTGTCTATAACTGCAACTATAAATCTATCCATACTGGATTTTAAATCTCATTAAATCGGGTAATAATGCGTCCGTGAGTTCGCTATAAATCTATCCATACTGGATTTTAAATTATTCCTTAATATTAATCTGCTCGTTAAGCTCTGCCCTATAAATCTATCCATACTGGATTTTAAATGACAATATGTTTGAGTGTACATCAATAGCAACTTGCTATAAATCTATCCATACTGGATTTTAAATGCACATATCCATTAACGAAGTTCTGCTTGCTTTCGGCTATAAATCTATCCATACTGGATTTTAAATTCATGATAGTAACTCCTTTATTTTTAAATTTAATTTCTATAAATCTATCCATACTGGATTTTAAATGCTGCTTTGATAAATGTGTTTTAAGCACTCTGTCCTCTATAAATCTATCCATACTGGATTTTAAATTTATTATTTATACAATTCTCAACCAATTTTAAAATCCTATAAATCTATCCATACTGGATTTTAAATATAAGCATTGAACTTATTGAGTGTTAAGGGGGTGCCTATAAATCTATCCATACTGGATTTTAAATCCATAACGGCGAATCGGCTTTTAAGTAAAGGAGGTCTATAAATCTATCCATACTGGATTTTAAATTTGCATTAAGAATGACGCAATCAACGGTTACAAAAGCTATAAATCTATCCATACTGGATTTTAAATTCGAACTGCACCGTCGGCTATCAGAATCACGATAATCTATAAATCTATCCATACTGGATTTTAAATCAAGACTATTATCGCAAAATATGAAGAAAACCGCTGCTATAAATCTATCCATACTGGATTTTAAATCATTTTAGCTGAAAGACTATCAGAGCAACTTGCAGCTATAAATCTATCCATACTGGATTTTAAATCAAAATCTATACCTGACTTAAGCGCAAGGTCTAAAACTATAAATCTATCCATACTGGATTTTAAATAACGTCTTGACTATTGACCGCTGCATTAACATATCCTATAAATCTATCCATACTGGATTTTAAATAAGATTACAGCTACTTTTCTTTCTCATAATTTTTCGCTATAAATCTATCCATACTGGATTTTAAATATTCTGCGAGATTTTCCAAAATACTGATAAGCTCATTCTATAAATCTATCCATACTGGATTTTAAATTTGAGCATGTGCACTCTGTATTTGATGTTGCCTTTCTATAAATCTATCCATACTGGATTTTAAATTTATTTTGATATAGTCAATGATAGCATTTTCAATAACTATAAATCTATCCATACTGGATTTTAAATGCGTAATGTGCTTGTGTTTAAGTGGTCGCTGTGCCCTATAAATCTATCCATACTGGATTTTAAATTTACTGCCTGTCGAGATTATTTTTAAGTTAATCACTATAAATCTATCCATACTGGATTTTAAATATAGCGGCGGTTCTGATACTTCTGCAAGTGATACGGCTATAAATCTATCCATACTGGATTTTAAATTTCTGCAATGCAGATTCGAGCACTCTCTTATTTTCGCTATAAATCTATCCATACTGGATTTTAAATTTGATGAAATACAAAACGAGTTCAGTTGTGCAAATTCTATAAATCTATCCATACTGGATTTTAAATTTTTTTAGCTTTTTAATGCGGTTGTTTTTATATCGTGCTATAAATCTATCCATACTGGATTTTAAATTTGCCCGGTAAACCGAAAAAGCCATAAATTCCGTACCTATAAATCTATCCATACTGGATTTTAAATGAACGAGTCATTCCGCCGTTGTCAGCATATTCATCACTATAAATCTATCCATACTGGATTTTAAATGCGGAATAGGTTGATTTAAACCGTCTGTAAGCTGTTTCTATAAATCTATCCATACTGGATTTTAAATTGCTGCCATTTGACTTGTTATGCCAAAAATATTTTACTATAAATCTATCCATACTGGATTTTAAATAAATCACAGAATATAATTTGCGTAAGTTTTTTATCCTATAAATCTATCCATACTGGATTTTAAATTCATTTAGATTTTCAACAACTGTCCAGTCACATTTCTATAAATCTATCCATACTGGATTTTAAATTTATATTCACCAATTCTTACTTTATCAGAGCCAATGCTATAAATCTATCCATACTGGATTTTAAATGCGGCTTCATCACCAAAATGAGAAAGAGGAGAAGTAACTATAAATCTATCCATACTGGATTTTAAATCTTTTAGCTCTGTTTGTGCTTTCCGCTCTTCTTACGCTATAAATCTATCCATACTGGATTTTAAATATTAAGAATACAGCAGAAAATAAGCAATAAATCTTTAACTATAAATCTATCCATACTGGATTTTAAATAGCGCAAATCTTACTTATGATATAAAAGTGAGAGTCTATAAATCTATCCATACTGGATTTTAAATTCAATCAAAATAATCTGCAATCCACTCGGATTATTCTATAAATCTATCCATACTGGATTTTAAATATTCATATAAAAATGTATCCTGGCTTAAAAACAGAGGCTATAAATCTATCCATACTGGATTTTAAATTCAATCAAAATAATCTGCAATCCACTCGGATTATTCTATAAATCTATCCATACTGGATTTTAAATATTCATATAAAAATGTATCCTGGCTTAAAAACAGAGGCTATAAATCTATCCATACTGGATTTTAAATGTTAAGGCGGATAATCATATCAAATGGACCGAAAGCCTATAAATCTATCCATACTGGATTTTAAATACGCTGACTTATCGTGTGTACGCTGACAATCGTTGGCTATAAATCTATCCATACTGGATTTTAAATAACAATTTAGACTGCTCATCTGCAAGTTGATTTGAATCTATAAATCTATCCATACTGGATTTTAAATAACGGTTATAAAGCCAATCACCCGGACAAGCCTTGTCTATAAATCTATCCATACTGGATTTTAAATGTCAGGGTGGTATATGTTTGTTTTACACCACATTTTCTATAAATCTATCCATACTGGATTTTAAATACAACTTACTTTCAATTTTTGCTGGGAAAGGCAAGCTATAAATCTATCCATACTGGATTTTAAATTACCAACGGGCAAGACAAGTATTACATTTTCTACTCACTATAAATCTATCCATACTGGATTTTAAATAATTATACGGAATGAGTGAAAACGAATTTGTTGCACTATAAATCTATCCATACTGGATTTTAAATACGAATACAGCCATAATACCAATGCCGACTGGGACAACTATAAATCTATCCATACTGGATTTTAAATATTAATTCTTTGTTTCGTGGTGTAATTCAGAATTACTATAAATCTATCCATACTGGATTTTAAATGTTAGCGGAGGGGGGTTAAGTCGGACTAAAAATCCCTATAAATCTATCCATACTGGATTTTAAATTTTTTTGGTATTTGTGGCAAGATGTGGGTGTATTGGTCTATAAATCTATCCATACTGGATTTTAAATTTCATATACATTCAATAGTACATTTATTACTATTTTTCTATAAATCTATCCATACTGGATTTTAAATAATATCATCATATTTCTTTTTCTACATTGACAAAGACTATAAATCTATCCATACTGGATTTTAAATTTTAGAACACCCTTTCATAAAAATTATATATCAATGCTATAAATCTATCCATACTGGATTTTAAATTAATATGTAAATTATAATAGGTTCAAGATTGTTTATCTATAAATCTATCCATACTGGATTTTAAATTCAGGACGGCACGGCTCTTTTAATGCTAAAATTTTAGGCTATAAATCTATCCATACTGGATTTTAAATATTCTGCCATACATTGCATTGATTGCCGTTTTTAACTATAAATCTATCCATACTGGATTTTAAATTTAGAAGACAAGATATTTTCAAGTGAACTATCATAACTATAAATCTATCCATACTGGATTTTAAATTTTTATGATTATGAAAATGATTATGGAGCATATGCCTATAAATCTATCCATACTGGATTTTAAATCACAATCTAAAAGCTAAAACAAAAATAGGAGCAGGGCTATAAATCTATCCATACTGGATTTTAAATAACTGTTTTCTAAAATCATCAACTGTCATTGTCGACTATAAATCTATCCATACTGGATTTTAAATCTGATTATAATTATTTAAATTCTATTAAGGCTGATGTCTATAAATCTATCCATACTGGATTTTAAATACAGTTAAGTTTATGAAATCGGCTAACAGAGCACCTCTATAAATCTATCCATACTGGATTTTAAATTTGCGTGCTCATAGCGTTACGATTTCTGACCGTGGCTATAAATCTATCCATACTGGATTTTAAATAAACCTTTGTTTCAGCATTTGTGTCAGTGCCGAAAACTATAAATCTATCCATACTGGATTTTAAATTCAAGTGGATCATTACTTCCACTTGACACAAAATAACTATAAATCTATCCATACTGGATTTTAAATATTTCATCAATCAAAACAAGACAATCGCGCGGAGCACTATAAATCTATCCATACTGGATTTTAAATATCACATATGGGATTGATTATTGTTTTACCTTGTAGCCTATAAATCTATCCATACTGGATTTTAAATATGTAAAGTGCAATTATAACAGTTCGAGAACGAGCCCTATAAATCTATCCATACTGGATTTTAAATAATTGTTTATGTACTCTCTGAATGCTCACATCTTCCTATAAATCTATCCATACTGGATTTTAAATGAATATAAAAAAGATAAATTTCAAGGTACTAATTCCTATAAATCTATCCATACTGGATTTTAAATCTTGATTTTTACGGTGTTCGTTATTGTGTTTTTGATGCCTATAAATCTATCCATACTGGATTTTAAATTTGTAATCAGTGTCACTACCCTTATAATTTTCAAACTATAAATCTATCCATACTGGATTTTAAATTGCTGCTTGTGGTAGCTTTTATACAAACTATAATCCTATAAATCTATCCAAACCGGAGCATAAATCAGTTAATCATAACACATTAAACCCACACATCAAAAAAGCAAAATAAATAATCCCCAAAGAGCAGTATCAAATTTGGTTTTAATATCAACTCTAAGGGGATTATTTAAAATTTAAGAAAGATTTTTAATCGGAATATTTAATTAGTCATCAAAGTTTGGCGTTTGGATTGCATCATAGCCAGTTTCGCCGGTACGGATTTTTACTGCTTGCTTAAGGTAGTAGGTAAAGATTTTTCCGTCGCCGGGGTTGCCTGTGAAAGCGGTTTTCTTAATCGCCTCAATGGTTTTTGCCTCCCATTCCTCAGACGAAACCACGATTTCAAACTTGATTTTCGGGAGAACCTGCACATCAACTTTCTGACCTCTTACATATTCAGCCATACCTCGCTGAATACCGCAGCCAACAACCTGATAGGCAGTAATGCCGTTTACGCCAATGTCCATAAGGGCTTTTTTTACATCGAGAAACATTTCCTCTCTGACAACAGCCTCAATTTTTATAAGCTGAACTTCATTATTGTTATCCATATGTTTAATCCTCCGTTAGTTATCAAGACCGTTAAATGACGGATATGCTGATTCACCATGCTGAGTAATGTCAAGTCCAAGCATTTCGTCACGCTTGCTTACTCTGATTTTGCCTGTAAGAATTTTTGTTAAGCCATAGCAGATAAGTGTGCCGGCAACAGCAATTACAAGTGTTATGCCAATGCCGAGAGCCTGTGCGCCGAACTGAGCAAACTCTCCGAATACAAGACCGTTGCCTGCGTCAGCGTTTATTGCTGTGCTTGAGAAAACACCTGTAAGAAGTCCGCCCCAGATACCGCCTGTACCGTGACAACTGAATGCGTCGAGTGCGTCATCAAATCCGAATTTCTTTTTACCGAATGAAATCATAAGGTAGCAAACAGGGCTTGTTGTAAGACCGATTATTACTGCCGCCCAAATCGGTACATATCCTGCGCCCGGAGTAATACCTACAAGGCCGGCAATCATACCTGTGCTTGCGCCGATGAGCGTAGGCTTTTTGTTTTTGATTACATCGCAGAGCATCCAAGAAAGGATAGCGGCAGCGGCAGAAACGGCTGTTGTCATAAATGCGTGAGCAGAAAGACCGTTTGCCTCAAGTGCAGAGCCTGCGTTAAATCCGAACCAACCGAACATAAGCAGTGACGCACCGAGAACAACTGTCGGAATATTGTGGATTCTGTAAATTGCGTGTTCGTAATCGTTGCGCTTGCCGAGAATAATGCAAAGCACGAGAGCGGATACACCGGAGCTGATATGAACAACATCGCCGCCGGCAAAGTCGAGAGCGCCGATACCGTCAAGTCCGAGAAGTCCGCCGTCTGCCCATACCATGTGGGCGAGAGGATAATAAACGATTAATGACCATAAAATTATAAACACAAAAAGTGATTTAAACTTCATTCTGCCTGCAACAGCACCTGTAATGAGCGCCGGTGTAATGATTGCGAACATCATCTGAAATCCGCAGAAAACCATATTCGGAATTGCTGTGCCGTCTGTGTAACCCTCTGTGAGAGATACACCCTCAAGTCCTATCCAACTAAGGTCGCCGATAATTCCGTTTGAGCTTGGAGCAAATGAAAGTGAATAGCCGAAAAGCACCCACATTACAATGCCTGTTCCGATGATGAAAATTGAAGTCATCATTGTGTTTACTACATTCTTTTTGCGTACAAGTCCGCCGTAAAACATTGCAAGACCGGGCGTCATAAGGAACACCAAAGCCGAGCATATCAGCATAAAAGCTATGTTGCCTGCATCCATTTTTAAAACCTCCACATAAACCGAATGAATAAAAACAAGGCTCACCACGCCTTTGCAAATTGCAAGAAAATAAAAATAAATTGCAAATTTACCAAAAGCAGGGTGAACCTCTTTGTTCTGAAATATTCATTTTAAAAATAAGCGAAAATAAGAAGTTTTCCGGAAACTTTACTTTACAAGTTGAATTATAGCCTTGTTTTTGCCCTTTGTCAATAGATTTTTGCAAAAAAATTAGCTGAAATTCAAAATTTTCTTATCATAGCCAAATTCAAGCACAAAGTATACAGATTTTAAATTTTGCAAGAAATTTTATAAAACTTTCATAATGCTAATAAAAGCAGGGATAACGCTTATACAGAAATCATTACACACCTTTGCGGCGGCAGGGCAATTTTCCTCAAGGCTTTCTAAATCATAATTTACCCCAATTTCCTATAAAGAACCTCTGAATATTGCCCAACACTAAGTAAATTCTATTTTCATTATATCACAGTAAAAAGCATAAGAAAACCGCCCTGCAAAAATTGCAGAGCGGTAAATTGTTATATAACCGACGGTTAAATTCAGTCTTAATTATTGTTTTCTGCAAGGTAAATCTGATATGCTGTAATATCGTTTATATCTACCTTGCCGTCTTTGTTATAGTCAGCTCTTTCGTCAAAGTCAGCCGGCTTTTCTTCTGTGCCTGCCACAACGCACTGAGCAAAGGTTACATCCTGAACATCAACTTTGCTGTCCTCATTGAGGTCATATTTATTATCCGATAATGTCCAGATCTGAGTGCCATAGAATGGGTTTGCTGTGCCTACAATGAGGTTATCATCGGTTACTGCAAATGTACGACAGCCATGGTTGTAAGGATCACCGAAACCGTTTGTTGTAACGGTCTTTACATTAAGATTGCTGTCAAGTGTGAAAATATCAAAGCCTCTTTCGGCTGTGCTCATATAAGCCGCACATTTTACAAATGAAGTCATTTTTGCAATGTTTTCTTCTGTAAATATTTTACCGATAATTTCACCTATTGAGATTGTCATATTCTTAGATGCTTTAGAAAGCTCTGTATATGTTGCAATAAATTCTTCGCTCGCTTTTTCGTTAGCTGTGTTTTCAATCTCCTGAGCAAGCTCAATTACATTTTCTGCATTTGCTGCTGTTGCTCGGCTGATTTTGCCTGCATTGTTTACGCTTTTAGCCATATTTCTCGCATCATCTCTTGATATAGAGAGTGTGGCAGGAGCGGCAACAGGCAGCTGTGGCGTTTTATATTTGTTAAGAATAAGCTCGGCGAGCACCTTAATGTATTCAATTTGTGACTGCCATTCTTCGTCTGTCATTTTGAGAAGGTCACCGTTTGTAAGCTGTCCGATTGGTTCGAGAAGTGAACTTGTATCAAATGTACCTACATAGAGCTTGTTATTGTAAACCTGCATTCTCCAAATATACTGGTTTTCGTTGCGGTCAAAACCTGAGCCTAAACCTGTAAGACCGCCGTCGGGGAACATTTCATCTGCATCTCCCACAACAAGCTGAATTTCCTCGTTTTCGTCCATTCTGTAAAGATTTACGGATTGCTCAAGGTTAGAATTCATAAAATCGCAGCTCTGGTCAAACAAAACTCTTTCAAGTGCAATTTCTTCATCGTTGTACTCGCCAATGTAGAGGTAGCCGTCATAAACGCAGAGGTTAGCCGCACCGGATCTTGTCCTTTCGGGATCAATACCGTAGGTGTACTTTGCATTATTCTTTTCTTTGTCACCGATAACCGAAGTCCATGTCCATTTGCCGTTGTCATCTCTGTCACCCTTGATAAGCGCAAAAGACTGCATTGTGTTATCGTCAGGCTTGTTTTCAGGAGTACCTGTGCAGATAGAAACATACAAAGAACCGTTATATGCAGCCATATCCCAAATTGAACCGCCGTAGATGCTGTCCTGATAGCGGTAAGCAGGATAATTGAACATATCGCTCATTGTAGCAATTACCTTAAATGAATCGGGATCTTCGGGATTGTCACTTTCGCAGATATATGCGCCCTCAAGACCAACAAGGCTTATTATGAGCTTGTTTTCAAATGTGCTTATACCTCTGATACCAACGCTGATACCCATTTGATAAGCCTTGTAAAAATCTGCCTGATCTATACTCTGATAAACTTTTTTGTATTCGTCGGTTGCAGGGTCAACCTGATAAACCGTCGGTAAGCCGTTTACCGAGCCGCAGAAGTAGAATTTGCCGTTTAACTCAACAACATTTCTGAACTGAACATTTGTGTTTGTGGTAGCCTTTGACATAAGAAGTTTAACTTCGCCTGTCTTTGTATTTACTTTTACGAGAATACCCTTAGGATCTCCGCCGTCCTCTTCAGCTGTAAAGAAAGCGCCGTTGAACATAGCATTTAGGGTAGCTGTCATAATTTCTTTGTCAAATTTATTTCCAAGAACTGTACCCATAAAGTTAAGGGTTTGAGTCATGGCATTAGGGCAAGTGCCGATATACACCCAGTCGCCGTAGCCGATTGCAGACCACGCATAGTTTTGGGCACGATCGCCAACACCTGTTATCTCGTCTGTAACAGTGCTGTTGCTAATGTAGTCAACAATACCGTCAGGAGCTTTTAATCCGTTTTCGGGATGAGTGATTTTGTTAGCGGTAAATGATTTTTGCTGATAGGTTGTACCGCCTATTGTGTCGCTTGCTGCCATGGCAGTAATTGAAGAAAAGCTTGTCACAACCAATGCAGCGGAAAGCAACGCTGAAATAATTTTCTTTTTCATTGTCTATTCCCCTTTACTAAAAATGATATATAAAAATATCTTTTCAAAATTGTACTATAAAAGGTGAATTTTGTCAATGAATATTTGCACTTAAATGTCAATCATTCTTTACAATAATGCACAATTTTATAACAATTAAACGGTATATAGATATTTTAGTGCTTAATAATCATAAAATTAAAGTATGACTGTAAATATACATTTTACAGATTGTTTTATATTAAAATACCGTTACAATGGTCAATTTCGTGCTGAATTATCTGCGATGTAAAATCGGTAAATGTGCGTGTTGTGGTTTTGAATTTGTCTGTTGTGTATTTAACCTTTATGGTTTTAAATCGCTTTGTTTTGCGTTCACCGTCAAGCGAAAGGCAGCCTTCCTCGGTTTCGTATTCGCCGTATCCCTTGATGATTTCGGGATTGAACATAAGAATATACTTTCCGTTGTCGCTTACCGCAATAATTCTTTTAGATACGCCAATCATATTTGCTGCCATACCCACGCAGCCTTCAAAGTTAGCCTTTAAGGTGTCAAGCAAATCAATAGCAACGGGCATATCAGCCATACTTGCGTCAACCGACTTCCTCTGCAAAAACATAGGATCTCTTACAATTTCTCTTACCATATTTATCCCTCGCTTATTTTTTTCTGATTATAGCATATATCTGGGAATTTAACAATGATATTAAGAATATAAAGGGTGTATAATTCCTTTGTTTATTAATTCTTGTACTTTTTCAGAATGAATATTGTTTTTGCCTCTAACAAGGTCAAGAAAGACTAATAAGTACTGTAATTTTTCATCGCTGAATACAACCTTTAGCTGATGATTGCCATATAAGCCGTTAAGCACAAAGGTGAGATAAAGCTCCATACAGTTGTAACTATTCGTTTTAGCGTTTAGCATCATTAGTTCTTTGTTAATAATTCTTTCTCGCTTTGTCGGAATAAAGTCTTGTGGATAAAATACAAAGTATAAATCCGGTGATACACATTCATAGTATTCAATATCATCGTATTCTTTTTTTAAGTGTTTTGTAATCATATCAACAAGAATGTCAATTTCAAAGCAAAACAAGCAGTCAGAAAAAGGTGAAAAACGAATATGTGATTTTTCAAAATCGAAATACATTTCTGTATAACATAAATAATCGTAAATGCTATCATTTTTGTTTGCACAATTTACATAATCGTCTATTTTTAAAAATAATCTTATGCCATCTAAATCTAAATCCAAGTAAGCTTTTGATTTTTGCATAACTTCTCCTCAAACTTCCAAGCAATCTTCATTGCTGTTGATTACTTCGTCAGTTTTTTCTAAGTACTTATCCTTAATACCGTCTACAACCTTACAAATCACCTTTGTAGAGGTGATGAACATTACCTTTACCTTAAACTTTTTCTTAACATAACAGCCGATACCGCCTGCGCCGAGAGTTCCTGTTGCCTTGGTGTACGGTGAGTTTGCTATGTAGCCGATTGTACCGATGTTTTTCATCGTAACCTTAATAGCCTCGTTGTCATGCGGATTGGTGGGCTCTTTTTTACAGGTGAGCTTTTTGCCAATCTTAAAAGGCGTCATTCCATAGTAGTACTTTGTGCCTGTAATTGTAACATATAGATTTTTCATAATTTTTCCTCCTTATTATTTAAAAAATATGGTTTTGCTTTCTTTATCTTTATCTATATTATAAATAATAAGGTGTCCCAAAAAACTCCCTTTGCTCTTTAGAAACGATATTTTTTAAGTATAACTTAAAAAATTAAATTCTTAATTCAGAGCAAAGTCCTGATTATGGCCCATTGAAAATTATATAATTAAAGCATAACAAATAAGACATAAAAGGAGTTAATAATATGACAGACGCTAATTTATATGTTAATGTGTGTATTTTTGTAATTATAAGCTATGCAATGCGCTACCCTGTAAAAGCAATTTTCAGAAAGCCGAAAGCCCACAAATATTCAGCAAATAATTGCCGGGTAAAACAAGTGTCGCACAGAAAAACGGCATAAAAACAAGACAGATTTTTAGGTCTGTCTTGTCGGTTATACTAGTATTAATTATTGACCGCCTTTTGCTGACGAGAAACCGCCTCGCAAAGCGAAACAAATATAATGAACAGCGGTGTTGTAATCGGCTGGGCGAGGTTTACAGTTGCCTGCACGGCGTAGCTGATAACAGATACGGCAAAAATAATTGCAAGCGGATTTTTTGCGGCGGACTTTATTGCACCTTTCAGCGCACCGAAAAGTATCGAAAGGTAAGAGACAAGTCCCAAAATGCCCGTAGTTACAAGGTAGTTTATGTATTCGTTATGCGCACAGTTTGTGGAGCTGTCGCCGTAGTGCATAAGTCCCTCAAAATACGGCTCAAATACAGTGGCAAATGTGTCAGGGCCACTGCCGAACAGCTTGTTATAAAATGAAAAGTCGCCGAATATCCAAAACGAGCGAATCCACATATAACCACGATGAGTGCCCCAGCTGTCATTGAATCGAAGAAAGCTTTTAAGAAAGCCGAGGTCGGTTTTTGTGTCTATCACGCTGAAATAATACACCGCAAAAAACATTGCACAAACAGAAAGAACAAAAATACTTCCTATTATAATAGGTATAGCAATCGGCATGGTTTTGTATGGAAATCTATAAGCCGCAAGGTACAAAAGCGCAGTAATAACAGCAAATACGGCTATTACCGCCCATATTACATTTGAATATACAAGCAGACTTTGAAATTCAGAAATTCCCTTTGATTTGTCGCCCATAAAATACGAAAACAATCGAAGTGCTTTTCCGCTCAAAAGCATAATTGTTGTTGCAAGAAAAAATCTTTTTAGCCTTGCAACCTTGCGTGAAAACCATACAAGCAGTACGGCAAATACTGCCCCAAGTCCCAAAATGCCCGAATAGCTGTCGGCTGTCATCAGCGCCATATAGCCGAATGCTGAAGATATATAATAGATAATGCGGTGGTTGCGCTTGTTGCTCAATACAGAAAAGGCAATGGTAACAGGCATTACAACGCAGATAAAACTCGACATAAGATTTTTGTTGCCGATAGTAGAGGTAAAGTTTGCAATAGTTTGCTCATCGGTGAGCGTTGCAAACATTCCGAGAGGATCAATGTAAAAGCAGTTGAGAATATCAAGCAGGTAAATTATAATCGAACATCCTGCAAGCGCCACAAAAACATAGCTTTTAAAGTGATAAAACCGAGTAATTAACAGATACACAACCGCATAATAAAGCATAAGGAATAAGCCGTTGTTTCTGCCGCTTATGCCGAAAAATGCGTCATACGGATCTTGCGAAAAGACAGTTGATATTGTGCATACTAAAATGAAAGCGCCAAACGCATAGTCGGTGAAAGACAGCTTTTTGTACCATGGTATGGCTTTCTTTTCGTTTTTTGCGCTGGCTGAATCGGATTTAGTAACGGCAACAGCGCCGAGCATAAGCAGGAGCGCATCGGTTGCAAACAGAAAGAAATAATATTTATCGTGCCTTATGTTGTAATAATAATCGGTATAGAACAGCGGAAAAACCGTAAACATAACAAGCAAGAATATGTTTACAAACTTGTTCTTGGTAGTATATTTATTCTCAGGCAAACCGCTTGAGGGATTTAATTTAGTATTTTCAGACATATAATCACCCTTAAAATAGTGTAATCATATTTTATACCTCACAGCAATGTATGTCAATTAAAGAAAAACAAAAAATATTTTAAAAATCTGAAAAAATTTAAAAATAATTGTTGACAAATCGCACTTCGTGTTATATAATAATTAAGCTGACTAATTGAGGCAACAAAAATTAATAAATTTCGAGGTGTAACTCAGTTTGGTAGAGTGCTTGGTTTGGGACCAAGATGCCGCAGGTTCAAGTCCTGTCACCTCGACCACAGAAAAAGGGCGTTAGTACAAAAGTATTAATACCCTTTAGTGTTATATGTATAATCTTTCAGGACTTGAAGGCGAGCGTTAAGAAAACAGTCCGGTGGACTGTTTTTAGCGAGAGCGTTGATGATACTATGACTATGAACAAGCCGCAACAGGCGAGGCAGAAATTATTATAATAGTATAAACACTGTCACCTCGACCACAGAAAAAGGGTGTTAGTACAAAAGTATTAATACCCTTTAGTGTTATATATACAATCTTTCAGGACTTGAAGGCGAGCGTAAAGAAAACAGTCCGGTGGTAGCCTTGCGACCGCCGCCGGTGGCGGATAAAGGGAGCAAAGCGCTGTCTGAAATAAGGAGCATAAGGAAGTGTATTTATACACAACGCAATGCGACTATATTTCAGACGGTAAAACATTTTAGAGAGCGTTGATGATACTATGACTATGAACAAGCCACAACAGGCGAGGCAGAAATTATTATAATAGTACAAACACTGTCACCTCGACCACAGGAAAAGGGTGTTAGTACAAAAGTATTAATACCCTTTAGTGTTATATATACAATCTTTCAGGACTGCGCCCGAGCAAGGCGAGGAAGTGCCCTTGGGGCACGAGTGTAAAGAAAACAATAAAAATTATTTCTATGTGGTCGCATTATGAATTTTAGACCAAAGCACTTTGCGTAGATGCAGGGTGCTTTTTCTGTTCTGGGCATAAAACGAGCCATAACAAATTCGCATTTTTTAACATACTATTAAGGAAATGTTGAAAACTAAATTATGATATTTCAAGACAATGTAAGGATTATGTGTATTATTTGCAAATTCTTTAACAGAAAAATCGCAAAAATGCCTGCAAAATTCGTCACCTGAAAACTACGCAATACTTGAAATATTGACAGTATAATGTTATAATGCAAAATAGATAATTATGTGTCAGAATTAAAATTTTACAGATTTGGAAGTGAGTTATTAAAGATGAGCAGATTTTTTAAGGACATCAAAAAATTCTTTAACTACACGGTATTTTCTTCAAAGGCGGAACTTAAGTCCGAAGTAGCGGGCTCTTTCTTGAGCTGGCTGTGGTGGATTCTTGATCCGTTCTTCTTTATGCTTGTGTATTCGTTTATCGCAATCCTTGTATTTAAGAGCGGCGAGCCGTATTTCCCGGTATTCGTATTTATCGGTCTTAACTGTTGGCAGTTCTTCAGCAAGGTTGTTAAAAGCTGCGTAAAAGTCGTGCAGTCAAAAAAGATGATTGTCACGAAAGTTTATATACCTAAGCACATATTTATTCTTGAAAAAATCGGTGTTTACGGCTTTAAAATGCTCGTATCCTATGCTCTTACGGTTCTTTTGATGATTATTTACCAAGTGCCTTTGAGCTGGCGTATGTTCTGGGCACTGCCGATTATGGTTCTTTTGGTGGTAATCACATTTGCCTGCAGTACAATTATGCTCCACTTTGGCGTATTTGTTGAGGACTTGCTCAATGTAATTACCATTGTTTTGCAGCTTGGTTTCTACATTTCAGGTATTTTCTATTCAATCGAAAATAAACTTGACGGTATTTTGGGTGAGCTTTTGATTAAATGTAATCCGATAGCTCTTATTATCTGCGATTTAAGACGAGTGCTTATTTATAATCAGGATCCACACTGGGTGGCATTGCTTGCGTGGTTTGTTGTTGGCATCGTTATCAGTGTTATTGGCATCAGAACGATTTATAAGCACGAAAACAGCTATGTAAAGGTGATTTAATTATGGGAGAATCAGCAATTTCAGTCAGAAATGTTAAAATTAAATACAGATGTTTTAAAAAGGTTTCGCTTTTAAAGTCTATTTTTGCACCGAGAAAGAATAAGAAAATTGAGTATTTTGAGGCTGTAAAGGGTGTTTCTTTTGAGGTTGAAAAGGGTCAGATTTTGGGTATTGTCGGCAAAAACGGCAGCGGTAAATCAACTCTTTTAAAAGCTATAGCAGGTATTTTCTCGCCTGACGAAGGCGAAATCGACCTTCACGGTCATTCGATTTCCTTGCTTTCAATCGGCGTAGGCTTTCAGAATAAGCTGAGCGGCAGGGAAAATATTTTCCTTTCTGGTATGCTTTTAGGCTTTGAAAGACCGCAAATTGAAGAAAAACTTGACGAAATCATTGAGTTTTCTGAGCTTGGCGACTTTATTGACCGTCCTGTAAAGACATATTCAAGCGGTATGTATTCAAAGCTCGCTTTCTCAATTACAGCTATTCTTGAAACCGAAATTATGCTTATTGACGAGGTTTTGAGCGTTGGTGACGCAAAGTTTAAAAAGAAGAGCTACGAAAAAATGCGTAGCCTTATTATGAACAAAGACAGAACGGTTGTTATTGTATCGCACAGCTCCGACACACTCAGAAAACTCTGTGACAATATTCTTTGGCTGCACGATGGCGTAGTAAAGATGCAGGGCACTACCGAAGAGGTGCTTCCTTTGTACGAAGAGTTTATGTCTTAACGGTGGCGGTATGTCAAGATTTTTTGAAAAACTCAAAGATGTAAAACCGAGAGATATACTGCATATTTTTCTGTTTATATTTGCCTTGCCGATTGCACTCGTGTATAAAATTTTCAGAAAAGATTTGTGGCTTGTGTGCGACAACGGTGTAGAGGCAACGGACAACGGCTTTTGTTTTTTTGAATATGTATGCAAAAATCATCCCGAACAGGATTGCGTTTATGCCGTTTATAAAACAAGTGTAGACTATGAAAATGTTAAAAAAACAGGCAAAACCGTAAAGTACGGCAGTTTTGCCCACTGGATTTTATATCTTACCGCAAAGGTAAACATAAGCTCGCAAAAAGGCGGCAAGCCAAACTATGCCGTTTGCTATCTGCTTGAGGTTTACGGAATTTTGCACAACAGCCGTGTGTTTTTACAGCATGGGGTAATTCTTACAAATATTGATTTTCTTTATTATAAAAACACAAAAATGAGTATGTTTGTCACCAGCACATACAGGGAATGGGAGTATGTAAACAATAATTACGGTTATCCTGAGGGCACTGTAAAATTGCTCGGACTTCCCCGTTGGGACAAACTTCACGATTTTAAAACAGTGCCGAATCAGATACTTATTATGCCTACATGGCGAGACTGGATCGGTACAGACGCACTTTCAAAAAGCATTGAAGATGATAAAAAGGCTTTT
>OHAS01001036.1_pt1 | contig 22862 bp, 20 predicted proteins | sample 1577131 | NCBI WGS metagenome assembly OHAS01 (sample SAMEA3541566, study PRJEB24748) | human gut metagenome | biome: human gut; feature: human-associated habitat; material: faeces | place: China | collected 2012 | reverse complement strand
TTTTTCCGGAAGCGCACTCCGCTTCACGCTCGACAACTACTGTGGAAAGGAACCTGTCACCATCCACCGGGCAACAGTGGCTGTGTGTGATTCCGATCTCACCGGGAAAGTTCCTCTTTCCTGTGCGCTTGCTGCAGGCACCATCCGCGATATTACATTTGACGGCAGCCATTCCGTCACACTGGCAGCGGGTGCATCCGCCGCGAGCGACGCACTCTCCTTTCCGGTATCTGCCGGTCAGACGCTCTGCGTCAGCCTGTATTTTGACGGCTACACTGCCATGCAGTCCGCCGTGCTGATCACAGGTCCATTGTCCCGCGGCTATTTTTCCTACGGCGACCAGACGCACAGCGAAGCGCTGCCCCTTGCCACCTCCAAGGCGACAAACTGGTTCTATTTTCTTAGCAACATCGATATTCTGACAAAGGAAGATTGTCATGCCATTATCTGCTACGGAGATTCCATCACCGCACAGGCATGGCCGGACTATCTGACGCTGCGCCTCATCGAAGAAGGGCACAACCATACCTCGGTGATCCGCCGTGCGGCAAGCGGTACGCGTATTCTGCGCCAGTACGACTGTATCACCTACGACTCCTACGGTCTTAAGGGAACCAACCGTTTTGCCCACGAAATTCCAACCGCCGGTGCGGATACCGTCATCATCCAGCAGGGCATCAACGATATCATCCATCCGGTCGGAACCGACGTCAATCCGTTCCGTCCCATGAGCGATCTGCCGACTGCCGCCGAACTGATCGATGGTCTGAAATGGTATATCGAGGAAGCCAGAAAGCTTCATGACAGCGTCTATCTCGGAACCCTTCTGCCGATTTACGGCTGGCGCACCTACGCACCGTTCCGTGAGAAGCTGCGCGGTGCCATCAATGACTGGATCCGCTCCAACCACGAGAGCGACGGCTGTATCGATTTCGACCAGGCACTTCGTGCAGCCGATGATCCGCTCTCTTTCGCAAAAGGTTATGACAGCGGCGATCATCTGCATCCGAGCAATCCTGCATACAAAAAGATGGCAGACACAGTGCCTGCCACTTTATTGCGCTAATTATTTATTCTTTAAATGTTTGCGTACGCGTTCAATCAGCATGTCAAGCGCCACGATATTTTCTCCCCCTTCCGGGATGATAATATCCGCCCGGCGCTTGCTCGGTTCTACAAACTGCTCGTGCATCGGCTTTACCGTTGTCAGATACTGGTTAATCACGCTGTCTAACGAACGCCCGCGTTCCTTTACATCACGGATGATCCGCCGCAGAATCCGCACATCCGCATCTGTGTCCACAAATACCTTGATATCCATAAGATCACAGAGACTCGGCTCAGCAAAAATGAGAATGCCCTCCAGCACAATCACCGGCGCAGGTTTTACCAGAATGGTCTCCTCAGAACGATTATGTATCGAGTAGTCATAGACTGGCATATAAATCTGCTCTCCCGCTTTCAGCTTACAGATATGTTCACACAACAGTGCTGTATCAAACGCATCCGGATGATCATAGTTTAACTTCGACCGTTCCTCATAACACATGTCGTCATGGCGTTTATAGTAGTTATCATGACGCAGAATACTCACCTCATCATCGCCAAAGCTGTCGATCAGTTTGTCGACAAGTGTTGTCTTGCCGCTTCCGGTGCCTCCTGCAATTCCAATCAAAATTGTATTCATCCTACCGCTCCTGATTACTATTTCCCAATGATAGCAAGTGTAGCGCTCGTTCCAAGGCGGCTTGCTCCGGCATCGATCATCGCCTGGGCTTCCTCTGCCGTGTGAATTCCGCCGGATGCCTTCACACCCATATCATCACCCACGGTTTTTCTCATCAGTGCGACATCTTCCGCCTTTGCTCCTCCGGTGGAAAATCCGGTGGAAGTCTTTACGAAATCCGCTCCCGCTTCTTTTGCCAGCTCACATGCCTTCACCTTTTCCTCGTCTGTCAGAAGACAGGTCTCGATGATGACCTTTAAGACAATATCGCTGCCACAGACTTCTTTTAAGGTATGAATATCATTTTTTACATAGTCATACTTCTTGTCCTTCAATGCGCCGACATTGATTACCATATCGATCTCCTGTGCGCCGTCCTCGATGGCAGCCTTCGTCTCGAATGCCTTCACACCGGTGTCAGACATTCCCAGAGGGAAACCTACCACTGTACACACCTTCACATCAGAGCCTTTTAACTTCTCTGCCACAAAACGGGTGTAATACTGATTCACGCACACGGATGCGAAATCATTGGCAAGCGCCTCGTCACAGATCTTTGCCACCTGTGCCTCCGTCGCCTCTGCCTTTAAAATAGTATGGTCAAAATATTTGCTTGAAATCATGATCTTAGAATCCTTTCTGTTTGTTATCATATGCTCCCGGACGCTTCCGGAAATTCCGGTCTCTTACGCCGTCTTCCTATCTGGCACCCTTATCGTACGGAATACCCTCCGCTTTCGGTGCCTGGGAATTCTTGGATGTAAACGCAAGAATAATCATGGATGCGATAAACGGCATCATGCTGTAGATGTTCTTGGACAATCCGAGGTTTGCAAGCACGGTGGAATCCGCGATGTTCGCCAGGGAACGGAATACCGCAAAGAACACGGCTGCGCCCGCAATGTTGAACGGCTTCCACTGTCCGAAGATCATAACTGCCAGGGCGAGGAAACCGGCTCCCGCTACGCCGACCTCAAAGTTCCAGGTGGTAACGGATGGAACGATGTAGGCGAAGCCTCCGATTCCGCCGAGTGCACCCGAGATCATGACACCGGTATATCTCCACTGATACACATTGATACCGACCGAATCGGCTGCCTGCGGATGTTCACCGCACGCGCGCAGACGTAAGCCCCATTTGGTCTTGAACAAAAATACATAGCTTACAATCAGAATGATAATTCCGATAATCAGGAAAATGTTGATCGTGAGCGGTCCGATTTTATAGATAAATGCCTTGTTGCTGTAGGAAAGCTTTGCGGAAGCCGCACCGTTTCCCGCTGCCGAGGAGTTGTTGAACGCTTTTACCGCTACGATCGCCACCGCTGTGGCAAGCATATTTAACGCCGTTCCGCCGATTGTCTGATCCGCCTTTAACGTGATGGCGGAAAATCCGAGCAGAAGGGAATAGAGAATTCCCGCTACCGCACTTGCCAGGATGGACACCGCCACCAGCACGCCGGACGGAAGGGAATCCCCGCAGAGTGCCAGGACGAAAACGCCCGCCAGACCGCCGATTGCCATGATACCTTCAAGTGCAATGTTGATTACACCGCTTCGCTCCGAGAACATACCGCCAAGCGCTACCAGCATCAATACTACCGCATAGAGTAATGTAAACTTAATCAGTAAGAACATTATTTCACATCCTCCTTCTTCGCTTTTTTCCTGCTGAGCTTCGATACGACCACGCTCTTAAAGAGCATAACAAACGCACACAGGTAAATGATGACTGCCACGATCAGATCCGCAATCTCCGGCTGATAATACTTGGTTGGAAGATACGCTCCTCCCACGGAGATATGTGCGACAAAGATTGCTGCAAATACCACGCCGATCGGATTGCTCAGCGCCAAAAGTGCTACCGGGATACCGTTGAAACCGATCGCCGGAAGCGCTGTGGACACCTGCGGATTCCACTCGGATGCACCGGACAGATAGTAAAGTCCCGCACCGATACCTGCAAGTGCGCCGGAGATTGTCATGGAAAGCACAATGTTGCGTTTTTCATTGATGCCCGCATATTTTGCGGCGTCTTTGTTAAAGCCACAGGCTTTTAACTCATAACCGAATGTGGTCTTGTTGAGTACCACATACATGATAATTGCGATCGCCATCGCGATAAAAATGGCAATCGTGGTCGAGCTTGTCTTAAAAACAGCGCTCATGCCGCAATCTGGAATCAATGACTGCGGTGCCGCGGAACTCAGCTTGTAAGTACGCGTCGTCTTCTGGTCGTACATTCCGGATACCGTGCTGTACATCAGCTCGTTCACCAGATATAAACCGATCCAGTTAAACATGATGGAGGTGATAACCTCGTTGACATTAAAGTACGCCTTGAAAATTCCCGGAACAGCACCCCAGATGGCTCCGCAGACCATTGCTGCCAGAAGACATACATACCACGGCATCTGCAGAATCAGTGCAAAATACAATGCACCGAACACGCCCAAGGTATACTGGCCTGCCGCACCGATGTTGAACAGTCCCGTCTTAAAAGCAAACGCAACGGAAAGACCTGTCATGATAAGCGGTGTCGCCTGCGCAATCTCACTTCCGATTCCCTTTGGTTTGAGATAAAAACCACCCTTGATAATTCTTGAGAAACCATCCAATGCATTCTCTGCATTGATACAATAAAGTATGATAAGTCCCACGAGAAGTCCGATCACAATGCAAAGAAGCGATGCAAAGATGGACAATAGGACATCCTTTGTCTTTTCACTCATTGTCATATTTCCTTTCTGTTAATCTGTAAGGCTTCGCCTTCATGCTTCCTTTGCAACCTTATCCCGCTTTGCACCTGCCATGTAAAGTCCAAGTTCCTCCACGGTCACTTTCTTCGGATCAAGTTCTCCTACGATCTCGCCCTCGTACATCACCAGGATACGGTCGGACACGTCCATAACCTCATCCAGTTCCAGCGAGACTAACAACACGGCTTTTCCTTTGTCGCGCTGTGCCACAAGCTGCTTATGGATATACTCGATCGCGCCTACATCAAGGCCTCTGGTCGGCTGCACTGCCACAAGAAGCTCCGGATCCTTGTCAATCTCTCTTGCAATGATCGCCTTCTGCTGGTTACCGCCGGACATGCTGCGCACGATGGTCACCGGTCCCTGACCGCTTCGCACATCATACTGCTCGATCAGCTTCTGCGCATATCTGCGCACCTCGCCCGACTTGATAAAGCCTGCGCGCTCAAACTGCGGCTGCCAGTAACGCTGCAGCACCAGATTCTGTTCCAGTGTGTAGTCCAGTACCAGTCCGTGCTTATGACGGTCTTCCGGAATATGGCTCATACCGTGCTTGGAACGTTCCCGGATCGTGGCATTTGTGATGTCCTGTCCCATGAATTTCACAGTGCCTTTTCCGACCTTCTCCAGTCCGGTCAGCCCCTGCACCAGCTCTGTCTGGCCGTTGCCGTCGATACCTGCGATACATACGATCTCACCGCGGCGCACCTGAAACGAGACATCCCGCACCGCATTGTTCTCATGCGATCTGCTTGCCACCGTCAGATGTGATACCTCAAGCACCGTATCCCCCGGCTCTTTCTCATCCTTGTCAACGGTAAAGCTTACATTTCTGCCCACCATCATCTTGGAGAGTTCTTCCTTCGTCGTATCCGCGATGTCAACCGTTCCGATGTACCTCCCTTTTCTTAAGATCGTACAGCGGTCCGCCACCTCCATGATCTCATTCAGCTTATGCGTGATGAACAGAATGGATTTGCCCTCGTGTGCGAGATTCTTCATGATCTTCATCAGTTCCTCGATCTCCTGCGGCGTCAGCACTGCCGTCGGCTCATCAAAGATCAGCACCTCATTATCACGGTAGAGCATCTTAAGAATCTCAACACGCTGCTGCATGCCTACGGTGATATCCGAAATCAGCGCATCCGGTTCCACCTTAAGCCCGTACCTCTCACTCAGCTCCAGTACCTTTTTTCTGGCACCATCTTTTTCAAGGAACAATCCTTTCGATGGCTCAACACCAAGGATAATATTATCCAGCACGGAAAAACACTCCACCAGCTTGAAATGCTGATGAACCATTCCGATGTTCAGATCATTCGCGTCGTTCGGCGTATTGATCTGTACAACCTGCCCGTTCTTTTTGATCGTACCGGACGTCGGCTGGTACAGACCAAACAGAATACTCATAAGGGTAGACTTCCCTGCACCATTCTCACCAAGCAGTGCATGAATCTCTCCCTTTCTCAACTGCAGGGTAATATTATCGTTGGCTTTGATTCCTGGAAATTCTTTCGTGATGTTCAACATCTCAATAACATATTCGTTTTCCATATACGTATATCCTCTTCGTTCTTTTTTTTCATGCGCCGCATGAGTCATTCCTGCATAGCTTATAGTATCACATCTGTTCTGCGCTGCTTTCTGCGCATCTGAAGTTCCGCAGGAACTTCTGAATATGAACTGCTAAAGTTTATTATAACATCTTCCGGATATAAAAAAAAGAGGAAGAGAAACTATTTCTCTTCCCCTTTAAAGAGTCCGCTTACTCTACATAGTCAACGGTTACGTGAGAACCTACCTCCGGCTGATTCTCTGTATCGTTAGAAACAGTGATGCTGCCGTCCTTGAGTCCGTCTAATACTGTATTGTACTCATCTACCGTAAATGTTGTAAAGCCCCAGGAATCTGTATCCGTCGGAAGACCAAGATAATCGCCCTGTGCCAGACCGAGCTGCTCAGACTTGCCACCGATGGAAGCCCAGTTGCCGCCAAAGTATGCATCCAGTGCAGAGTTCACTGCAGAGCCTAAGCCCTTCATAGCAGAGGTAATGCACAGATCACCGATCTTCGGACGCTGGTCAACATCGACACCGATTACCTTGCCGTCGTACTGCTCTGCAGCCTCAACAGCAGATGTGTAGATACCGCCGCCGCATGCGAATACAACCTGTGTGCCATCCTGATACCAGCCCTCCATACGAGCTGTGATCGCATCACTTCCGTAGAACTGACCGCCATAGTAGTATTTCACATCTACATCAACGCCCATCTCTTCTGCTGCATCGTTGATACCCTGAATATAACCATAACCATAACGGATAACTGCCGGAACTGCGATTCCACCGAGGAATCCAAGGCTTGTGTAACCATCCTTAACTGCCGCATAACCTGCAAGGTAACCTGCCTGCTCCTCCTGGAAAGAACAGATATATACGTTGTCGCTGATTCCGACTGCGTTGCCGGAAAGATCTACGATATCAGCCTCTGTCACATCAACTGCGATAAAGGAAACATCCGGATAAAGATCCTGCTCCTCAGCGATTGCCGGTCCGAACAGATAACCCGGCATAACGATTACGGTTGCACCGTCTGCAACTGCAAGGTCGATTGCGTTGATTCTCTCCTCGTCTGTGTCCTCAGCCGGCTTATAGTACTGATACTCAATACCGTTCTTATCACCGTAAGCCACACAGGTCTCCCATGTGATCTGGTTGAAAGACTCGTCTGTGATGTCACCGGAATCGGTAATCATTGCGATCTTTCCATCAGCGGATACTGCAGGAGCAGCTGCCTCTGTGCTCTCCTCTGCTGCAGCCTCTGTCGCTGCCGGTGCTGCTGTCTGATTGTTGTCTGCAGTTGTATTCTCCTCGCTGGAAGAACCACAGCCTGCGAACATGGTGGTTGCCATTGCTGCAGTGAGCAGTAAGCTAATCACTTTTTTCTTCATAATATTTTCCTCCTTTTGCACTCAGTCATAACCCGCTCTAATAAACATTGATAAGCATGTGTTATAACTAGCATATAAATAAAAATCTCCCAGCACAATTACTGAGAGTTTTTATTTAAAGCCGATAGTCGGACTCGAACCGACGACCTACGCATTACGAATGCGTTGCTCTACCAACTGAGCCATATCGGCAGGTCATGTTTAACATCACATTGAGTTATTATAACGGAATTTCAAAAAATTGCAACTACTTTTTTTCAATTATTAAAAATAAAATCTTTCTTATGCTATGAAAATACTGCAAAATCAGCATATCATCGATCTCTCGCAGACATGCGGGAGCATTCTGCATATATTAAGAAGGGACTCCCCCGAATGAGCAAAAAACTGATCAATCTTATGCACATTGCCAAATCCTACGGTGACAATGTCATTCTGGACGATTTGAACCTCTACATCCGTGAGAATGAATTCATCACACTGCTCGGTCCGTCCGGCTGCGGCAAGACAACAACCCTGCGCATTATCGGCGGATTTGAGACCCCTGACAAAGGCCAGGTTCTGTTTGACGGAAAGGATATTACCGCCCTCCCGCCCAATGAGCGCGATCTCAATACTGTATTCCAGAAATACGCCCTAAAGCTCGTAAACCTGGACGGATTCGAGCACCGCTCCATCGATTCTTTGAGCGGCGGCCAGCAGCAGAGAATTGCCATCGCCCGCGCCATCGTCAATGAGCCGAAGGTTCTTCTCCTCGACGAGCCGCTCGGCGCACTGGACTTAAAGCTCCGCCAGGAAATGCAGTATGAGCTGATCCGCCTGAAAAACGAGCTCGGCATAACCTTTGTCTTCGTTACGCACGACCAGGAGGAAGCCCTCACCATGTCCGACACCATCGTCGTCATGAACCAGGGCTACATCCAGCAGATCGGCACACCGGAAATGATCTACAACGAGCCGGTCAACGCGTTCGTAGCCGATTTTATCGGGGACAGCAATATCATCGACGGTATCATGATGAAAGACCGGGTCGTTGAGATTCTCGGCACCAGGATTCCCTGTGTGGATGAAGGATTCGGCACCAACACGCCGGTCGACGTCGTCATCCGTCCGGAGGATGTGGAGATCGTCGCACCCGGGGAAGGCTTTATGGACGGCGATATCACTTCCATCATCTTCAAGGGCGTCCACTACGAGATCGAGATCATGGCGGGCGGCTTTGAGTGGCTGGTGGACACCACGCAGTTTTACACCGTCGGAACCCATGTCGGGATCCGCGTGATTCCATTCAACATCCAGATTATGAACAAACCGGAATCCGAGGACGAGGAGGCAGCAGAAATCGATGTCTAACTTCAAAAAACAGCTTCTGGCAGGACCTTATCTGATCTGGATGATCGGATTTATTCTTCTGCCGCTTGTATTTATTCTCTATTATGCCATCACTGCGGCGGACGGCAGCTTTACCTTTTCCAATATCGCCGCCATCGCCGATCCGGTGCATGTCAAGTCGATTCTTCTCTCTTTAAAGCTCGGCTTTCTGTGCACGCTGGTCTGCCTTGTTTTGTCCTATCCGCTCTGCATGATTTTAAGCACATTCCGCTTCCGTCACCAGAGCTTTGTCGTCTTTTTGTTCATCCTCCCGATGTGGATGAATTTTATGCTGCGCATTCTCGCGTGGAGACTTCTGCTCTCCAACAACGGTATTGTCAATGCCATTTTAGAAGCCGTCGGCACCGGCCATGTGAAGATGCTCAACACCCCGACCGTCGTTGTGTTCGGCATGGTGTACGATTTTCTTCCTTTTATGATCCTGCCGATCTACAACTCCATGGTGCGGATCAACAAGGACGTCATCGAAGCCGCCAGGGATCTCGGCGCGAACAATCTGACCGTTCTCGTAAAAATCATTTTTCCGCTCACCCTCTCCGGCGTGTTAAGCGGAATCGTCATGGTCTTTGTGCCGGCACTGACCTCGTTCGTCATCTCCGACCTGCTCGGTGGGGGCAAGGTGCTCTTAATCGGAAATGTCATCGAGCAGGAATTTATGCAGGGCACCAACTGGCATCTGGGTTCTGGACTGTCCGTTGTGCTGATGCTGTTTGTCATTGCAAGTATGGCACTTATGAATGTGCTGGATAAAGCCGAAGGAGGTACCGCGGTATGGTAAAGAAATGGGGACAGCGCATCTATCTTGCCGTCATCTTTTTATTTTTGTATCTGCCGATCCTCGTACTCATCGTGCTCTCTTTTAACAATTCAAAATCACGTGTCGTATGGGGCGGTTTGTCTCGACCGTCATCGGAACGCTTGCCGCGATCGGCATCAGTGCCATGAAAAAAAAGAACCGCACCATCATGCTCGGTGCCACCAATATTCCGCTGTTAAACGCGGATATCGTGACAGGTATTTCCATGATGCTGCTGTTCGTAAAATTTATGAACCTCGGTTTCGTCACCGTTTTAATTGCACATATTACGTTTGATGTTCCCTATGTGATTTTGAACGTGCTGCCGAAATTAAACCAGACAAACCGCTACACCTACGAGGCTGCCTTAGATCTCGGTGCCACTCCGATGTACGCGTTCTACAAGGTGACCTGGCCGGAGATCAAATCCGGTGTATTTTCCGGATTCCTGATGGCGGTTACCATGTCGCTCGACGATTTTTCCATCACCTTTTTTACCAAAGGTGCAGGCGTCAACACCCTGTCGACGATGCTCTACACGGAGCTGCGCAAGGGGGTGCGCCCGGAATTGTACGCCCTGTCAACCATTTTGTTTTTGTTTGCATTTCTTCTGCTTCTTGTCATGAACCGCCGTTCGGACAGAATCGCCGGGAATCATGCCGGTATCCATTAAAGGAGGTGCCACTTACTTATGAAACGATTCCATTATGCACTGATTACCGCCGCGTTTGCCGCCCTGCTTCTCTCGGCGTGCGGCAGCGCGGATACCGATACCGCCGGCAGCTCCGGCGACAATTCCCTCGTCGTGTTAAACTACGGCAAATATCTGGATGCCTCCGCTATCAAAATGTTTGAGCAGGAAACCGGCATCAAGATCAAGCTCGAGGAATACGAGAGTCCCGAGGAGATGTACACGAAGTTTTCTGCCGGTTCCATCAGTTACGATGTCGTGTGCACCTCGGATTATATGGTGGAGCGGCTGATCCACGAGGGAAAAGTGGCGCCGATTGATTTTTCCTCCTTCTCCTACTATAAGAATCTTGATCCCGCTATTCTTGCTGCCGCCGAGGTCTTCGACCCGCAGAACCAGTATTCCATGCCGTACTTTTACGGCACGCTGGGAATCCTGTACAACACGACCATGGTGAGCGAGGAGGAGACCGAGAGCTGGAACATCCTGTGGGACGACCGCTACCGCGATACCATTATCATGCAGAACTCCGTCCGGGATTCCTTTGTCCCGGCGCTCCGTCTTCTGGGCCGCGACATCAACACGGAGGACGAGACCGATCTGCGTGACGCGCTCTCGCTTCTGGTGGAGCAGAAACCCCTCGTCTACGCTTATTATGTGGATGAGACCGCAGATGAGATGATCGCGGGGAATGCGGCGTTAGCGCTCGTCTACTCCGGCGAGGCAGCCACCGCCATGGAGTCCAACGCCGATCTCTCCTACACGGTTCCGAAGGAGGGATCCAACCTCTGGATCGATTCCTGGTTCATTCCGGCTGACAGCACACACAAGGAAAACGCCGAAAAGTTTCTGGATTTTCTGTGCCGCGAGGACGTCGCCATGCTCAATTTTGACTACGTCTGCTACGCCACGCCAAATCAGGCCGTCGTCGATGCGCTTGACGAGGACACCCGCAATGATACCACGATCTTTCCTCCTGACGATGTCTTTGCGAACTGCACGGTCTACAAACAGCTCGGCAGCGATACCACAGAGCTTTACATCTATCTCTGGAAAACATTAAAGTCCGAATAACATCCGACATTTTTAGTAATATTGTCCAATTGCTTTTTGACTTTCTATATGATAAATTAAATCCACATAAATGCAGCTACGCATTCATGTGGATTTTTCTTCCCCATCTGTACGATTTTACTTCCCCTCCATTCATTCGGAGGATTTTATGAATTACCACGATTTCAAGCAGCAGATCATCTCTACTCTCTCGGACCGCCTCGGCTCCGATGTCCGCATCACTGTTTCAGACATTCTCAAAAACAACGATACCCATCTTGACGGACTCACCATTCTCGCGCCCGGTCAGAACCTGGCGCCCACCATTTATCTGGATTACTACTATGGACAGTATGAGCGCGGCAGATCGTTTTCCGACATCACAGACGACATTCTGACCGCCTATCGGGAGAACCGTCCCAAATCCCCTGTTGACATCTCTTTTTTCACCGACTATGACAAGGTAAAATCCCGCGTCACAATGAAGCTGATCAACTATGAGCGCAACCGCGAACTGTTAAAGCGGGTTCCCTACTATCGCTTTTTGGATCTCGCCATCGTCTTCTTATGCCTGGTGGAATCTGATTCTTCCGGCACAGCAACGGTCCTGATCCACAATGAACATCTCACTTACTGGGGGATTACCAGAGACGACCTCTACGCCCTCGCCATGGCAAACACACCGCAGCTGCTCCGCTATGATCTGCGCAGCATGACCGAAGTTCTGCGCGAGCTGTTTGCGGATGAATTTGCGGATCCAGCGGGAAGCGATCTCATTGAGCCTTTTCCGATCTACGTTCTGTCCAACCAGCACAGGCTCAACGGCTCCTCCTGTATTCTCTATCAGCATCTGCTGCACGATTTTGCCCGGCGCATCGGCAGTGATTTTTATATTCTGCCGAGCAGCGTCCACGAAGTTCTTCTGATTCCCGCAGACAACCAGATCAGTATGTCCACGCTCTCCTCCATGGTCCGGGACGTCAATTCGTCCCAGCTGGCCAGAGAAGAGATTTTGTCGGATCACGTCTACTACTACTCCCTCGAGACGGACCAGATCACTATGTGATCCTATGGTCTGCCCACGATATCCTCATACAGCCGCGCATACGTCTCCGCTGACTTTTTCCAGGAGAAATCCTCCCGCATCGCACGCTCCGCAATGCCGTTCCAGCATTTTCTCTGCGTGTAATACACGCGCATCGCATAGCGGAGGACGCCCAGCATTTCATGCGCATTATAATTGGCAAAGGAGAATCCTGTGCCGGTCTGCTCGTATTCATTGTACGGCATCACCGTATCTTTCAGCCCGCCCGTCTCGCGCACGATCGGCACGGTTCCGTAGCGAAGACTCATCAGCTGCGACAGACCACACGGCTCAAACAGCGACGGCATTAAAAACGCATCGCAGGAGCCGTAGATGCGGTGTGCAAGCTCCTCCGAGTAGCCGATCGTCACGTGAATCTTCTGCGGATATTTTTCCGCAAAATAGCGCAGCATCTCCTCGTAGCGCGCCTCACCGGTACCCGCCACCACAAGCTGCAGACGCTCGGTGCTCATCAGTTCATCCATCACATAGGCAATCAGGTCAAATCCCTTCTGATCCGTCATCCGGGACACCATTCCAAGTAAAAATACGTCCTTATCCACCGGGAGTCCCAAAAGCTTCTGAAGCTTTAGCTTATTGAGTCCCTTCCCCTCCGTGTGATTGGTCTCGTTGTAATGGTTCGCCAGATAGGCATCTGTCTGCGGATCATATTCCCTGATATCAATGCCGTTTAAGATTCCATACAGGCTGCCTTCCCGAGCGCGCATCAGACCGTCCAATCCCTCTCCGCCCTCCGGCGTCATGATCTCTCTCGCATATGTGGGGCTTACCGTCGTGACCGCATCGGCATACACCACACCGCCCTTCAGGTAGTTGGCCTCCCCGTAGGACTCCAGCTTATCCGAAGAAAAGATCTGCTCTGGCAGACCGGTAATATCTATAACCGCCGGCAGTGAGAACCTTCCCTGAAACTTCAGATTGTGAACGGAAAAGACCGTGCGGATATTGGAATAACATCTCTGATCCCCGTAAAATGTCCGCAAGAATACCGGTACCAGTCCCGTCTGCCAGTCATGGCAGTGAATGACATCCGGCCAGAAATCCAGATACGGCAGCGCCTCTAACACCGCTTTCGAGAAGAATGCGAACTTCTCCACGTCCTCATAGATATTGTGATACGGCTTATCTCCCGCAAAGTAGAATTCATTGTCCACAAAATAGTATGTAATGCCGTTCTGTACCGTTTCAAAGATACCGACGTACTGTCTCCGCCAGCTGAGATTCACATAGAAATGGCAGACAAACCGCAGCTGTGCCTTCCACTTTTCATCCATGCATAAATACTTTGGCATGATAATGCGCACATCAAAATGCTTCTTATCGAAATACCCCGGCAGCGATCCGGTCACATCCGCCAGACCCCCCGTTTTCATAAACGGCACTGCTTCCGAAGCTGCAAATAAAATCTTCATCATGTAATCACCCCCAGGCTTTTTATCCCTCTATTTATTATAGCGCTTATTGTTTCTTCTGAAAAGTGCGAATCTTACCATGCGCCGCAGCCGCGCGGCAGGCACCATAATAGCTCTGCGCGCCGGTCTGAGCCATAGCCACACCACACTTAACATCCGGTATCCCGGATTCCCCACATCCATATAGCGTCCGTCTCTTACCATACCGGTCATTTTCCCCTTGACCTGCTCCCGCCGCACGGGTCCCTCGATGGCTGTCTGGTGATCTCCCAGCAGATACAGTCCGTCCTGCCCGATCTTATAAATCCGGTGCAGTACCAGCATTCCGTTTTCCCTGCGATAAAGCACAACGTCCCCGCGCCGCAGCGCGCTCCCATCCTCTATGCCGGCAAGTACCACCTCGTCCCTCCGCGGATCTATAAACGGATACATGCTGTACCCCTGTGGATGAATCTGTATGCATGCTCCCGCCTTAAGGAGCGGCTCAATCTCATAGATCTGCTCCATTCTTCCCCTCCCGTTTCTCTTCATTCATTGTAGCATTTTTTACCTCTGAATGCTATAATAAGCATACTTATGAACCGCTAATAAAGGAGTGACACCGGTATGAAACTCAACGATCGATACATCAAGGCAACGCTCGCAGGTATTCCCTATCTGCTTCCTTACGGACAGCTCATCGCAGCTCCCGCTCCTGCCACCCGGCTCAACGATTCCGGGTCACTTCTGTGGGACGGCATCTTAGAGGGCGATAGCCGCGAGGAACTGCTCGCCCTTCTCGCAGACCGTTACCATGCCACAGATCGCGAGCGCGCGGCACTTGCGGAAGATGTCGACCAGTATCTTCATTCCCTGTGCCGTATGGGAATTCTTCTTGCGGATACACCCGAAAGCCGGGGCGATGATACGCCTCCTCTTTTCTACCGCATCGGTCCTCTGGTCTTTTCCTACCGCGGTCCCTCTCTCCTATACGACCGCTTCTTCTCCGCTTTTTCCTGCGAAGAGGAAGACTTCGACCAGGAGGTTCTTATTCTGACCGGGAAACCGGCTTCCATTCCTTACGGCGCCGTGCTTATTCACACGGAGGAACTTACCATCTGCGACAGCGGAAGTTCGTATTGTTTCTTTTTTGCAGCGCCGTGGGGCATCCGCGAAATGCATGTAAAAAAAGACGGCTCACGCGCCGTCCTTTACCGCATGCCGGATCCGGATGATATGCACATCGAAGACCTGTTTCACGCGCTTCGCTTCGCTTTTCTCATCCTGGCTCAGCAGAAGGAGCTTTATGTGATGCACTCCGCCTCTTTTTTGTACCGCGGGCGCGCCTTTCTCGTTTCCGGCAGTTCCGGAACCGGGAAGTCCACACACTCTGCCCTGTGGCATGATCTGTACCAGACGCCCCTCTTAAACGGCGACTTAAACCTGCTCGGAATCAGAGACAACATCCCCTACGCCTATGGACTTCCATGGTGCGGCACATCGGGCATCTGCACCCCGAAAGACTATCCGCTCGGCGGCATCATCTTCTTAAAGCAGGCTGCCATAGATCAGGTGCAGTCCCTGCAGCCGGACGAAAAAGTGCTCCACATCCTGCAGCGGATGATCTCCCCCGCATGGACAAAGGAGCTTCTCCTTCGCAATCTGCATTTTTCTGAAGCCCTCGCTCCGCTCATCTTTTCCTGCCGGCTGTACTGCACGAAAGAGCCTTCCGCTGCCAGGACCTTAAAAGCCGCCATCGATGCTCTTTAGAATTCCCGCATCATCTGACGGATCTCTTCCTCCTGCATCTGCACACACTTCTGCTCCCGGATGCGGTACACCTTCTGACAGATGGACAATACCGTCGGGCGGTGTGTTGTGACGATACAGGTGCGTGGCTCCGTGGTGCTCATGATATTCCGCAGCACTCTGCGCTCCGTTGCGACGTCTAACGCCGAGGTCGCCTCATCCAGCAGAAGAATCGGTGATCGGCGAAGCAGTGCTCTGGCAATCGACAGACGCTGCGCCTGTCCCTCCGAGAATCCGCCTCCACGCTCTCCAACCATGGAATAGATCCCATCGGGAAGTTTTTCCACAAACTCCCAGGCACATGCCGCCTTTAACACTTCACAGATTTCCTCATCCGAGGCTTCCGGTCTTACATTTCTCATATTTTCCGCGATTGTTCCCGAAAACATGGTATTCCCCTGCGGCACATAGGAAAACAGCCGTCTTGCAGAGGGATCTACGGCGATCTTCTCCCCGTCCGTCTCCCCAATCAGGATCCGCTCTCCCTCCTGCGGATGCAAAAGCCCCAGCATCAGGCGGAGCATTGTCGTCTTCCCCTCCCCGGAAGGTCCCACGAGAGCGACAATCTCCTTGGGACGCGCCAAAAAGTCTGCACCGCAAAACACCTGCTTTCCATTATGATAGGCGTAACTCACCCCGGAAAAGACGATTCCGATGCCATCCGACCGATTCTGTCCGGCGAACTGCTCCACCTGATCGGCATCCGAAAAATCTTCCTTTGGCATATCGAGAATGTCCATCAGTCTTCCCGCCGATGTGGTTAAAGACACTGCCGTTGGCACCAGAGACACCAGCTGGTTTAAGGTTCCCGTGAGAGAGCCCGACAGCGATAAAAACATGGTCATGGTACCGTAGGAGATCGCACCGCTCCACACACGGTAGATTCCAAACCCGTAGCAGCTGTAGGACACCGCAAGTCCCACGATCGACAGCAGAATTGAGGTCGCCATAGACATTTTCTGAAACTCCAGCTTCATGGTGAGATACTCCCGCTGCAGACCGCGCAGACGCTCCGCGTACAGCCGGATCAGATCAAATGCCTTGATCGTCTGGATATTGGAAAACGCCTCCTGATTAAAGCCCGACATCTTTGCGCTCATCGCCGCACTCCGCTCATTATTCCCCTTCATGCGGCGAAGCAGCGTCTTCGACATCAGCATGCTGACCGGCATTCCGATCAGCGCTAATAACGCGAACATCGGATCATGGTAGAACACGACAGCAAAGGTGCTGACAAAACGCACCGTATAGATCACGAGATTCGGAATCCAGTTTAGAACACCGCTTGAAATATTGGAGGCATCCGAACTCCAGCGCGTTAAAAGATCTCCCGTGTGGTAGTTCTGGATTGACTCCAGATCCGTCAACAGCATTTTTTCAAAAATATCCGCCTTGATGGCATTGTCCACGCTGATGCTGATCTTGTTCGCAAAGTAATTGGAGATCTGGGAAATCAGGACATTTCCAACCGAGAACCCGATATAGAGGCAGAAGGTGCGCGCCAAAAGCCCCGCCTGCTGTCCTGTGATAATATCCACCATATCGCGGGAAATGAGACTTGAAATGAGCGATACCAGCGTTCCCGCAAGTCCCAGAAGCGTATAAAATATCATCTGCTTCCAATAAAGTCTCGCATATTCGTAGATCCATAGCGTCTGTCTCCACATATCACGGAGCATTCCCTCTTTGATCCGCTCTCTGTAATGTCTGAACTTCTCAAGCATTGTATCTTCCCATTCTTTCCTAGAGTAAAAAAGAGCTTCACAGGAGGAACCGATTCCTCCCGCGAAGCTTTTGACTTCTCACATCCGCCCGGTCGTCTGCCGGCTTCTTAATCTGTAATGTTCACGCTTGTCACCGCAAGCCCCGCATCTGCCTGCACGACCAGATCCCCGAGTCCGATATTGTCGGTCGGATTCTGATGATAGTTATAATTGATCACAAGTGTATTCGTTCCGCTACCGGATACCAGTGATCCGCCGGAACTGGTGTAGGTTACCGGAAGACTGAACGAAATGGTCAGTGTCTGCGCCTCTTTCGTATGATCGGCACTGTGCTGACCGTTCACCTGGATACGGTACTCCCCGCTTCCGGACTGCGGTGTCTGATGAATGTACGCGCTCGCCATATAGCATCCGCTTGCAAGATAGACCCCTTCCGCAAGCTCTTCTGTTCTAAGAATCACAGGACTCTCATAATTCGTCATAGCATTTCCCCCGTTTTAAAGATTGTTACATGTTCCAGTCTGTGACCGCATCATCCGGACCATAGCCCTTCTTCTCCCATGACGGCTTACGGTTACCATTATCCACATCGTAACTTCCCGCATACCCGGAATCCACATAATGGCTCAACAGACCGCAGCCGGAAGCAGTATTCGCCGGGCATCCAAGACATCCGAACTGCTGCTTGTATCCGCGTGTGGTGCCATTCCAGTCGGAATAATCCGGCGCCTGCCACACACCGTTCATGTAGACACTGTCACACTTGATGCCTCCGCTCGCAAGATAAACTCCCTCTGCAAGCTCCTCCGTCCGTATCATCACCGGACGCTCATAATTCTTCATAAAACCAGCCACCTTCTAACACTTTTTTGCGGCACTTCTGCCGCTGACTCATACACATATTTTAAGTATAAAATTCTGTGTTTGCGCTGTCAAGCATGAATTTTCTGCCAGAACGGCATGCCGGCATTTTCTCTACCAGACCATGGTATCCGGGGTCAGTCCCTGCTGTTCCCAGACAGGCTGATAGACATTTCCGGCGACTTTTGCATCACCCTTTTGCAGCTTGCAGCCGTCACCGTCATCCGCCGCACAGCCCTCGCAGCCTTTTCTGTCATAGGCACGCATCTGCACATTGCTGTTGCTGTAATCCGGCTTTTTCCAGGCTCCCTTCATGTACCGGCTGTCACATCCACCTGCCGTCGGATCTTCCCCGGTCTGTCCGCCGCTTGCCAGATAGACGCCCTCCGAACATTCCGTCATCAAAATCACTTCCGGTTTTTCATAGTTCTGCATAAGAAACCACCTTCCACAATCCCACCACATACAGGATTCTTTTTCTTTTCATTATAGTGGTTTCTGCGGCGTGATTCCTCGTACAAACTTGTGATTTCTTGTACGATTTTGCACTTGTAAGCCTTTGTACTTGCATCGTTGTGCACCTATCGCACTGCCACCTCACCGAGGCAGTATCCGTTTTCTGTGGCATCCGCTTCATTTGCAAGTAAAATCTGTTCCCCGCTGTCTGCATCGCAGAGATTGATATATACCCGGTAAGTCCCGCTCTCCCAGCCGCGGATCGGAATGGTTCCGGTGAGCGCCAGTTCCCTGTCGTCCTCATTTCCGCCGGAAAGCTTAAGTAGCTCCTCTTCCCATTCATCCGTATAGCAGACTGCCCCCGCCTCATCTGTAACGCTCACACAGACTTTTGTCTGCCGGTAAAACGGTGCAAACCCGCTGTTTTTTAAAGCAGCATTTACCTCCACCGTATCCGCCCAGAACGAATGGCTCAAAGCGGCACCGGCAATCCACAGGCGGTACCCCAGATGCCGTTCCACATAAGACCAGCCGTCCATTCCGTCGTAGCAGTCATCTGTATTCACGACCGTTCCTGCCCACTTATCCAGGACATTCCTGTCATAGTCCTCGTTTAAGTAACTCACATGCATGGTTTTTAAATCTGCGATCGCATTTTCAAGATCATTGTACGGGTTATCGACAATCACTTCCCCGCCGGACGGCACACTGCTGCACAATACATCCTGAAATGCCAGTTCTTCCTCCCGCGTCCACGCCGAAAAATCCCCGGCGTCCTGTCTGGTGTTATCGCTGTAAGTTCCGTAATCGCTCACGCTTCCCAGCATGCCGTCATTAAAAAGTCCAAGCCTTTTGGCCAGCGGGTTCTCTGTCCAGCCGTCCGGTGCCGCCTCCCCCGTGATTTTTCTCCACTGCGCCGGCGTCCGCACGGAGAGAAACGTGGACGCATCGCTCACATCGGCAAGACGTGCCGCCAGTTCTCTCATGGAATCCGGGTCCGTGTATTTTGTTCCGTTCATCTCCCCCCAGTTGCCGATAAAGAGTCCCTGAAGCGTATAGATACAGCTGTGATACTCCCGGAGCACATCTCCCACCTGCTCCATATGCTGCAATATAATGTCAAGATTCTCCGGTTCATACTGCTCGTTCTCCCCGTTCCAGTCATAGAGGAAACGGACGATCCATTTCTTGTCGCTGTCCGCCATGGCTGCAAACAACTGCCGGACATTTGACATCCCCTCCTCCGATATGGCACCCGTCCGGTATTCCCGCAGATTGATCTGCATCATTCCAAGCCGCGTTCCGTCATCTTCCTTTGTCCTGTCTCTTAAATCTGTGGCATAGTCGACCGGTTCATCCGTAATGCGGTAGCCGTAAATGTAATAAAATCCGCGGTCCGGATTGGAAAGCCTCCTGGATGACTCTGCAAACGCCGCCGGCGTACATGTCACCTTCCAGTGAAACAGGCTGCCCATTGCAGCCGCTGCTGCAAGGCACAAAACAACTGCCACGCCAAGCGCCAAAAACTTTTTTCCACGTCCACTCATGATTCCTCCAGCTGATATAACCGATAGGTGTTCTGCCGTATCATATAGCAGCAGAAATTCTCATTTTCATAATATACCTTCATCTCCTGCGGATAGGATGCTTCAAACTTCCTGCACCATTCGTACGCTTTGGATTCCAGTATCGTGCGGCTGTCCAGATTGGAATAGGTCTGCGAGAGTTTTGAGAACGTCATCATCTCCTTCTCTGCCTGCTCCCGCGAGATCTCCGAGGCATTGATGCTGTTCCCCTCGCTGAAATAGGTCGTATAGTAAGAAGTGTATTTTTCCTCTGCCAGCCAGTCCGGTCCGGTAAAGAAATGGCTCTGTGCGTATTGAATCGGCCGCTTCTCCACATACACAAAAATGTATTCCGTCGGCAGGGTATAGCCACTTCCGTTCACCCGGTTCAGGAAGGTCAGAAGTTCCTCATGCCGCCCCTGTTCGATCACCTGGTAAAGTTCGTCCGTGGTAGACACAATCGTATAGCTGTTCTCCGGGAATTTATCCGTGATGTCCTGTGTCACCATCACCGCCGCATTGTATCTGGTCAGTTCATAGTAGAGGTATCCGTGAAAAATGCCAAGCTGTCTCGTCCCCACATAGATCACCGCCACTCCCGCGGCAAGCGCAAGCGGCAGCACACGTCTGCCGGGCGTAAGGGCGATTGCCCCGGCAGCCAGATCCACCGGAATGACCACGACCGCCAGAATGAAAAGCTGTTCCGTAGAGCATAGCCTGGAGCCTGCAATAAGCTCCGGCAGCCCGAGAAACGGCGCCGCATAGACAATCATAAGCAATACCGATATTCCGACCAGCACCGGATATCCGTCAAACAGCTGCCGGATCTTTTTGCTGTCACTTCCCTTTTTTAGCAGGCCGGTGATAATCCCCGACGCCATCCGGTACACCGCCCAGAGGATCAGTGCCAGACCGCTAAAAAACACAATCCATTCCGCCCGGTTTTCACGGTACAGCTGCACATACCCGTATTTCCAGACCAGTTGTGCCTTGCCGGCGAACGATGCCGCCATCCGTTCTGCCATCGCAAGCATATGATTACCGGCGGATTGTTTCGGAGCGCTATTTTGTCCCGCATCCGCACTCCCGCCATCCGGTGTCTGCCCGTTCCCCCCGTGGGATTGTTCCGTCGGCTGCACCGCCGCTTCTGTCGTCTCCACGCTCTCTGTCATCCTCTCACCGGACGATGTCTGCTCCTTCGATGTCTGCTCACTCGATGTCTGCGCCTGTTCTAAGATCTGTTCCGCCTGGCTGGTACGCCCCTCCGCGGTATCCGTACCGTTTATGACATTGACCGCCCATCCGATCGATCCCTGGAACGGTACACCCTTCGCATACGCAATTCCCATCGGCAGCACCGCTATCAGCACACCGAGGCAGACCGCCTTTACGAGAGATACAAACCTTCTCTTTTGAAAAAGAGAGGGAAGCCTGCACGCGGCAATCACCACGCAGAGGAAAAACGCCATCATCGTGACATAAAAATGAATGGCAAGGGAAGCCGACAGTGACAGCAGAAACAACAGCAGATTCTCATCCGTCAAAAACTTTCTGATCCGCTCTCTCCGGCTGCAGGATCTGTCGCTAAAGTCCGTCTTAAGGCAGCGAAGCAGAAACAGTGCGCACAGGAATTGTGTATACAGTCCGAACTCCTGCGGCAGCGTCCACTGCAGACGTGACATGGAAAAGATCTCGTCAATGCACAAAAGATCCACGGTCAGGAACAACGCCAGTGCAAGCACCGCGGTTCCATCCCATGCAAATAATTCCTTCAGCAGCAGATACGCGCTGACCAGAAAAACCGCGACGTGGATTCCCGCCAGAAACAGCTGGCTGCTATAAATCTTTACCCCGAACAGCACGCGCATGGCGTAGATAAAGCAGTGCATGGCTTCCGGGTAGATTCCCTCATAAAAAGGCGTACCGTTTAACAGCCCGTAGATCCACGAGTGGTGGCGGTACATATCGCCAAACCCGTAGGAGTAATCATGGAATGCCCCGTAGGAAAAATACACCATACCAAAGCACACAACCACACCCAGCATCAGATAGACGCAGCGCCGTCCCCGTATGCTCCGCCTAAATTTTGCATGTGCACGCCTGATCCCGTTTTTTACCCTGTTGCGCAGGCGAAGCAGCAAAAGCCGGATGCCGTAGGTTCCCAGAAACAGGCGGGAGATCTTTTTGATCTGCTCCCGCCGCACAGGGTGCCATCTTAGCAAGCCAAGCAGCAATGTGCCGTAAAACAGCACGGCAATCAGCCATCCGTACAGTATATGAAACACGCCCAGACTTAGTACCACCGTATTGAGCAGCACAACCGGAACCGTCACACAGAAAGTAAACCGCACCGTGCGGCTCCTGCCTCTTAAATAATCCCGGAATACCACAGACGGCCACACAAACAGAATCATCACATAGGCAAAAAATACCCTGACATATTCCAGTGCCCAGTACCATGTATCCATTTTGCTCTCCTCCTTTCCCGTCGAACATCCTTTTTTCTAGCGAAACAGCTTCATCTCCTCCACAAGCTTTCCGCGCGCTCTCGCCTTCTTTAACACCGCGTACCCCGATACCCGGC
>OHAS01001030.1_pt1 | contig 22969 bp, 22 predicted proteins | sample 1577131 | NCBI WGS metagenome assembly OHAS01 (sample SAMEA3541566, study PRJEB24748) | human gut metagenome | biome: human gut; feature: human-associated habitat; material: faeces | place: China | collected 2012 | reverse complement strand
CCATACTCTGATGTCTTAATTACTCAAATTTATAATGATTAAAGGAAATATACAATGAAAAAGATGATTCTTATCGAGCGAAGCAAATTCGCTCTGCTCGTTCGCAGCCACATGAAAGCCTCGAACATGCTCCTCGTATTGCAGCATGTCTGCCGGGAGCGTCGTATTTCTCTTTCGATGACGCAGGAGGAAGTCTGCCAGCTCATCCGACTCGATCCGGATTTCGTCGAGAAATACAAACGTCGCGGGAAACTCTGTCCCGTCGAGGATCAGGATGGCAAACAATACTACAATGTACTGGATTTCATCAATCTGAAAGACATGCAGGAGAGTAAGCGTATTTTCTATCAGACAATGGAACAGGCAGTGCCGGATACGGCGATTACGATTGATCGGGAATAACCAATCAAATTCAACGAGGCTGCCTAACAAATTTTAGACAGCCTCGCTTTTTTATAACTTCGGCCCTTTGGCCTTCATGTTCGTCGCGGACCGCACGAGAAGAATATGATTGCGAATAAAGTCCGATTCGGGCGGAGGCACGACGTGCTCCCGTTCTTTCGGAGGTTCTTCTTGGTTCCCGGATGCCGCAGAAAGCGGCTCTGACTTCGACGGTCTGACGACCTCGTCCACCACCTCCGCGTTTTCGATCTTCAGCCCATTGCCGTTATCTGCTGTTTTCGCCTGCATCTCCTGCTGCTTCTGTGCGATGTCGAGCTGAATCTTCCGAGTCAGCGACTCTGCCTCGGCCTTGAGCCGCTTCAACTCCTCCTCTTTGGGCCATACGGCTGCGATCTGTTGCTCGAAGGTCGGAATATCGCGGGTGAATTGCTTTTTCTCTTTCTCGTAGGTCGCCATTAGTGACGGTATCGTGTCGAGCGCCCGGATAAAGTTCGTCGCCGCTGTTTTCGGCTCCGCAGCCAGATGCCCGTTGTTGAACGTGTACTTGATGCCGTCCAACCCTTCGACCATGAATTTATTGACCGTGAGCGCCAGCCCGTCTTTCTGCATTCGCTCGGTGCGGACGAGAATGCGGAAATCGAACAGCGTGCCGATTTTCTGGTAATCGTCGCCGGTATTTACGGTGCGGTCGATCTCCACGAGGCGCTTGCCATGGGCGACAATATCCGCGGATTCCACGCCGTCGATCCGCAGGGGATTGGCCCGCTTGCCTTTGGCGTCCGGCGGCGCCACCTCGTTGATATAGTCCCAGTCGCGTTTCAGACGTTCGAGCATCGCATCCCGTCGTCCGATCTCCGCCGTGTAGCGCTGCAGTTGGCTCTGCGCCTCATGCCGGGTGCGCATGAAGATTGTCTGCTCGCTCTCCAGCGCCGCGATCCTGCCTTCGAGCTTGGCCTTTTGCAGCAGGTCGGTATTTCCCGACACCACGGCCATCCACTCCGCGAAGTTCATCCCCGAATCCTCGCTGATGGCCCCCTCGTCCAGCCGCCGCGCACCTAACCGGTTGCGCTTGAGCTGGTCGATGAACTGCTGTTTGTTGTGCAACAGATTCAATTTGTAGGCATCGAGCGTGCGTAGAACGGCATAGACATAGGCTTTGACCTTATTGCCGGCATACTCCTTGGCGACTATGTTGCCTTTCCGTGCGCCGCGGCCATTGCGCTGTTCCAGATCCATCGGCCGCCACGGAATGTCGAGGTGGTGCATGCAGACGATCCGTTGCTGGGCATTGACTCCCGTTCCGAGTTTCTGCGTCGAGCCGAAGAGCACCCGGATTTTCCCTTCGTTCATGGCGTCGAACATCGCCTGCCGCACCTTGTCGCTCGCGGCTTCCTGTACGAAGCGGATCTCCTGCGCCGGAATACCGTGGTCTTCGACCAGTTTGCGTTTGATCTCCGAATAGACGTTCCAGATGCCGGGTTTATAGGTCGAGAGATCGCAGAAAACCATCTGCGTGCCTTTCTGATCTTCGTATCGCCGGTAGTATTCAGCGATGTTGGCGGCACTGCGGCTGGCCTTGTTGCCCGGTGAATCCGCATACGCGGGACTTATCAGCCGCATGTCGAGCGAGAGCTTGTTGGAGTACATCGTCACCAATAGCATCAGGGCTTTGACCTCTCCGTCGCTCAGGTCGGTGCGTCCGATATGTTCGGGATCGCCCGTCTTGGCGAAGAGCACCAGTTTGTCCAAAAACGCCTGCTGATCGTCGGTCATAGGTATCTGGCATAACTCCTCGTCCAGCTCGGGACGGTCTATTCCCACGTCTGCGGCCGTGCGGTAGTCGGTAATCTCGTTGTAGAACATGGCCAGTTCCGGAACCTTGATGAAATAGCGGAAACGCTCTTTGGAGATCACTTCGTTGGTCACCGAAAACTCGAACTCCGATGTTTTCTGCGCGAATACCGCGGCCCACGCATCGAAGCAGGGAATGTCCTGTCGCTCCAGCTCTTTGGGACGCAGATACTTGAACAGCAGATACAGCTCCGTCAGGGAGTTGGCGATGGTCGTTCCCGAAAGGAACGTCGCTCCGAGATCGCGCCCCGTGCGTTGTTGAATGGTGCGGATGGCGTACAGCAGGTTCGTGGCTTTCTTACTGCCGTCGGTATTTCCCAGTCCCGACACGCGGCTGTGGCGGGTGTTGAACATCAGATTCTTGAAGTTGTGCGATTCATCGACGAACAGATGGTCTATTCCCATCTGCTGAAAATCTACCGTATCGTCCTTTTGCGCGTCGATTGTCTCCTGCAACTCGTGAAGCTTGGCATCCAGATTCTCTTTGCGCTTCTCCAGACCGCGCAGAATCCAGCCGTCCACATGTCCGCCCTGTTTTTCGTAGGACGCCAGATTTTCATCTATGTCGTCCATCTCCTGCCGGAGAATCTGCCGCTGCACCTCGGCCGACTGGGGTATCTTGCCGAACTGTTCGTGCGTAAGGATGATGCAGTCCCAGTTGTTGTTCTTGATGTCGCTGAAGATCCGCAGGCGGTTCTCCGGCGTGAAGTCCTCCTTGCCGGGATAGAGCAGACGGGCATTGGGATAGGCCGTGCGGAAGGTTCGGGCGATTTCGTGGATGTTGGCTTTGATACCGATGATCATCGGCTTGCGGGCCAGTCCCAAACGATGCATCTCATACGCTGCGACGCACATGATAAGCGTCTTGCCCGTACCGACCTCGTGGTCGCAGATGCCGCCGCCGTTCTGCTTGATCATCCAGATCGCATCCTTTTGGCTGGGATACAGGTCTTCGATGCCCAGCCCCCGCAGGTCGAGCCCCGGAAACTGCTGGTGGCTGCCGTCGTAGCGTGGACGGACATAACAGTTGAATTTGCGGTTGTAGAGATCGGTCAGCCGCTCCTTGAAATCGTCGGGCTGCGCATGCAGCCATTCGACGAACGCCTGCCGGATTTCGGTGATGAGCGTGTCGGCCTTCTGCCGGGCCTCGAAGTCGGGAATCCGGATGGTCTTGCCGTGTTCGTCCTTGCCGCCGTCCTTGTTGATGTTGGGCAGCGTGTTGAGCATGGCATGATGCAGCAGATCCATACCGTCGTAGACCTCGAAGTCCCCTTTGACGACGTATTTCTGGGAGATCAGAGGGCTGTACCCGTGGTTCTCGATGCCGAAGGCATCCATCTTCGTCGAATAGCTTACCGATACGGGCACCTGAAAGAAATGCTCGCAGAAGCCTTCGTAAATATCGGTCGGTATCCATCGCTCGCCGAGGTTGAAATCCAGCTCCTCGAACTCGATGCGTTTGGGTGCGGCCTCACGAAGCAGCGCGAGCGAGCGGCGGCAGGCATCGTCGTCGGGGTTCTCTTTGAGGTAATTTTCGATTCATTCGGCTTTGGCGACGACATTCCCTGCCGCGAGCCGTTCGCGGATTTCATACCCCTTGACCATCGGATTATAGAAAATGAGATCGCCCAGCTCGTCGATCAGCTCTTGCCGGGAGCGCGATGCGAGCGACTCCATATAGGAAAACTCCACCCGTCCGAACTTGTTGAGCGAGGCGGCCAGCGCTTCGGCCGCCGTATCGACGTGCTTGAGCTCGTAAGGATCGAACGATACGGGGCGTCGGAGGATGTCGGAGAGCTGTTTTCGGCCTTCTACGAAGCGTTCGAGCCCCAGCACCTCCCGCCCGCCGGGATCATTCAGGATGAAAGCGGCATTCTCCTTCTTGTTCAGATCGCCCAACAGAGCCGTGAAGTTCTCGTAACATCCGTTGAGTTTGCGCCGCAGACCCTTGTATTCGATCTCGTTCTGCATTTCGAGCCGGTAGAGCAGCTGGTAGGTATCCCGTAGCGGGGTATAGCGTTCGGCCCGGTATCGGGACAAGGTTCCCAGCTCTTCGGGATGGAACGTGCAGCCCTGTCGTGTCAGGCCGCCCAAACGTCCGACCTGCCCTTCGAACAGAACCAACGACCGCTCTTTGTAGTGCGGAAGCATCGTGCCGGTAAAGGGCCGCGGATCTTTATTCTCCGAAGCCGGCGCAGTGATTGCTGCCGGGGCATCCGCTGCCTCCGCCGGTTGTGTGAACAGATTTCCCTGCGTGAAGAGATCGGACATGCCGGTCGTATCCGTTCTGCGCCCGGCCCGCCGCTGTCCCAGCGGACGGCGGGCGATCGGAACGGCGGCAGCGCTGCCGAAAAGCGATGCGGCCGGAGCCGGTACTTCCGGAGCCGGTGCAACGGATGCCAGCTCCGGTGGCGCCACGGATTGCGGAGCCGCGACCCGATTTTGCCTCCGGGCGGTCGGCGGCACGGTTTGCGCCTGCGGAATATGGAGCGGACGGAGATATTGCGTATATCGTTCGGTGTCGAGGCGGGCTGCGAAATCATTTGCGAGGATTCCGCGCAGCCGCTCGGCGATCCGTTCCGGGCCTCCGTCGTAGTGCAGTACGAGAGCGGATTGTCCATAGAGACTTTTTTCATGCGTAACCGTCGTATGGATCGCGTGCTTGAAATCCCGGTGGTAGTCGTTCAGGTAAATTCCGTTGCCGATCTCGGACGAACTGACGAAGCGTTGCTCGTCGGGGGTAAGCTCCCGCTTTTCGCTCCATTTCTGAAGGACGATGAGATCGCTGGCCACTTCCGTGCCGGCATACTCCGTAAAGAGGTTGTTCGGCAGCCGCACGGCCGAAACCAGCCGCGCATGCTCCATCAGATAGCGACGGACGGGTTCGTTGCCGGGAGCGTCCATGACGCCCGCCGAGGTGACGAACGCCAGAATACCGCCTTCGCGGAGCGTATCCAGACCCCTGATGAAGAAATAGTTGTGAACGGCCTTGAGCGCTTGCCGTCGAACCGGGTCGTCGCTCTTCCGAAAGGATGCGTCGAAGATCCGGGTATCACCGAAGGGAATATTGGACGTTACCACGTCGAAATAACTGTCATAGGCCGTTTCGATGGTTTGGAAACCGTCGATAATGACCTGCTCTCGTTCCCGGGCCAGTGTGGAGAGCACTTGTCCGGTCAGCAGGTCTTTCTCGAAAGAGAGGATTTCGACTTCGCCGTCGGCGGTCTCCCGGAACGACGAAGGGAAAATCCCGGCCCCGGCGCTGGGGTCGAGCAACCGCCGGGGAACGACGCCAGCATCCCGGAGCGTCTCGGCGAGCGCACGCACGATGGCCGGCGGAGTGTAGAATGCCGTCAGCGTAGAATTGCGCATGCTCTGCACGAGGTCTTTATACCGCTGTTCGCTGCCGGCATAATGGCGCAGCAGTTCGTGCAGTTCCCTCACCTGCGGGAAGAGTTCCCGGTCTGTCTTTCATTGCGTGAGGTCGTCGTCCGCAGCGGCCGGCTGCAAGACGCATTTCAACGCTCCGAAGCCGCTGTACGCAGCCAGGGCATCTCGCTGCTGCGGGGTAAGTACCGTCGATGGAGCGAAAGCGATACGCAGGGCGGCGATGTTCGCCTCCAGATGTTTCCTTTTATTGTATGCCATGCAGTTCGATGTGAGTTTGGATGAGTCCGGTAAGTTCCAATAGAAGATTTTTATAGGACGGGCTGCTCTCGAAGTCGTCGGTCAGGTCGTACATCTCGAATGCCTCTTCGCAGACGGGAAGCAGTTTCAGGCAGAAAGCAGTGCGCTGCCGGGCTGCGACCTCCGGGAACCATTCTGACACGACCTCGAAGATCGCATCGTATTTCGAAAAACGCAGGTCTTGGTACAGAACGGCGTTCGAGAGTTCCAGAGCCTCGTAGACGCTGTTGCCGTTGCGAACGGCACGTTCATAGGTCTGCGCCGCATGGTCGCTCCGCTCGGCGATGAAGTGTTTGTCGGGAAGCAGTTCGGGATGGCTTTCGCGCAAATAAGCGGTAAGAGTTGCCGCGAAGTACGGCAACTCTTTCTCTTCTACGTGTCGTTTCATAATGGCTAACCGATTTTCATGCCTTTGGGTTGTGCGCCGGGAAGCGACGGAAGACGCCGGCGGACGCGCTGGCGCGGACGCGGGTTCTCCTCGCCCAGACGCGAACGGTAATTGCGGGCGTTGTTGCCGAACAGGGGCCGGCCCGTGTCGCTGTAACGAAGGTCGGTGCTGATCGTCTTGCCGCCGACTTTCATGCCGGGGATGAAGACGACCTCGTGGTTGGCCAGCTTCGCCTGGATGTCTGTACTTACCTTGACTCCGAAAACCGTATCGTGGATGCGCAGATGCGGATTATTGTCGTTGCGGAACACCACGTCTCCGCGGTTGGCGTCCACGCGGGCATGGCCCGAGATGACCCGGCCGTCCTTGAGGTGGATGTCTTCGACGAAGATCTCCTTGCCGGAGCGCAGCGCCTCGATGTCGTCGCCGATCTCTTTGCCGTAGATTCGAGTGGGGAGCGTCAGCGCATCGACCGGAAGCGTCGTCAGGCGGTTCGTCGCCTCATGGACGCTGACATAACACTCGCACTCGCGGCCCGAGGTAAAATCTTTCATTTTCTTGGTGGAACCCAGATGTCCGTCGGTTTCGAGGCGCTCGATTTCCTTGTCCGTGAAGAGCTCCTTATACGGCGATATTTTGTACTGCGGCTCGTCCAGACGTGTGAAGATACGGAGTTGGACATTGCCCGCATCGTCGCGGATCGGCGAAATCGTGCCGAGGCCCAGATCGACCCAGCGGCCGTCCACCTTGTGTTTTAGCGGTACCAGTTTGTTGGGGATACGTCCCTTGAGGATGTCACCCATGCTTTGATTCTCCAGCAGGATTTCTTTGTTCAGGCCCAACGCCTGAATCTGATCCCACGGAAGTTCCCGTTCCTCGAACTTATAGCGGTCGGCGAACTTGGCGATACGCCCCTCGTTGTTGAGTTCGTAGTCGGAGACCTCTTTGGCCAGGGAGCCGTCCTGATCTTTGCCTTCACGGACTTGGATGATGGAGTCGAGGGCTCGGTCGAGTTTTTCGATTCCGATCCGAAAGAAACTTCAGCCCAGGTCGGACGGGCGTCCGTATTGGTTGCGAAGGTTCTCGAAAAAGGTTCCTAAAACCGTTCGGCTGTCGAATGAAAGGGCTCTACGCCGGTCACCCGGAGCCGTGCTCACGGTGTTGAACTCTCCCGTCTGCTCGTTCATCTCGCTGACCAGACGCAGATCGTTCGTCTTTTTGTCGAGGACGGCCAGCACGTCCTTCGATAGCTTTTCCTGTTCTCTTGCCATAATGCCAATATTAAATGAGTAAATTGAATGAATGGTGAAAATCCGGCGGCAAGATAAAGCCTTTTTCAGTTCATAACACCAAATGCGCCTCTTCTGGCGGGAAGAGGCGCGGATTGGCAAAGATTGACTAATCTTCTATATCAAAATCTTCTCGTTTATTCTTAATATTATGGTATGCGTCTATCTTTCCATCTTTGAGGTACATACGTTCCAATGCTTGTTTAGGCCTTGATTTATTAACTGATTTTTGATAGCATTGTTCCATCATTTGTATACCCATAGATTTATTTTGTTTTATATAGAATTCATACATACTTTCCATATAACTTTGGAAATCAGCGGTTTTTCTATGTCTACTCAATGAGATATGTTCCATTAATTCATCTATAACACACCGATTTTCTGCTGTAATTGGATCTTGATTAATTAAACATGAAAAATAAGCCTCAATATGAAATGGATTTAATTTGGATGTTTCATTATATTCATAATTTTCTTTTGCCATTTTTAAAGCTTCAGAATATTTCCCCTCACGTACTAATACACTCACCAATTCGCGTTTGGTTTTCTGATGGTCCGGATTTAAGTCTAAAGCCTTTCTGAGCTCTTTCTTTGCATCATTAATGTATCCTTTTTGTCTGTAATAAAATCCCCATAGAAAATGGAAATTATAACTATCATTAAAGTATGTTACTTCTGTTTCAAATTGTTCATCCTTTTCACGAGCTAAAGCCATACACAACCAATTTTCAAATTGCCATTCCATGCGTTCTTCCATTCTATGGGGATTATCAAGCATATTTCTGGAGATTTCTATTACACTCTTAAATTTGCGAGAGTCGTATAAATCTCTTATTGATCCTAAAACAAATGATGGCAAATAGAATTTAGGAGGTATTTTTTGACCACTTGTAATAGCTTCTTTAACACTTATATATAGGGAAGATAGATCATCTAAATAATCTTCGTCGTTAGAATTCGCAAAAAACTCCGTAACAATATCTTTAATTTTTATTTGGAATTGAGGTTTAATAGGTTCTTTGCTTCTATTGATAAATTGTTCAATAGCAAAATTTACTTTAATAAATTCTTGAGAGTATCCAAAATATTCAAAAACTCCATATGTATAGAATTTCGTTAAAATCTCATCCAATAATTCATGATCATCGACTATACGCTTAAGCATGTCATAACTTAAGATACGTCCATATGAACAGATTAGGACTAATAATTCTTTAGCAAATTGTCCGTCTTCTTCAATTTGTTGAATGATTGGGAGAGTGCTATTCTTCCCAAATTCTATAACTTTTCGTTTTATGAGATCTATATTTGATAGTCCAGTCTCCGCTATTTTATTGACAGCAAAAAATATTTGAGCTGGAATACCATCAAAACAGTTTGCAATTTGTGATTTAGCCAATATGTCTTTATCAATTTCCGGAATTCTTAATGCTGCATAACGAATAAATAATTGTTCACTCATTGCTTTATCTAAAGCCGGAACATTAAATTCTATAATGCAATCATTATCTAACAAAAGTTCTTTAGATGGCCGAAAAATAGAGACAACGGATATTATAAATTTATTCTCAAACTCCGGATCATCTATAATTTTTAAGAACCATGGTGCAACATAGTTATTCGATTGAATAATACACCCATTATCAAGAATGAGCAGACGCTCTTGATAGGATGCGATAGACTTAATTCGTTCTTTTATAAGATTAACTTTGTCTTTGATGGATAAATCTTGAAGAGCTGCCAAAATATCAGTTTTTTCAGTTTGCCTTATTATTGATAACTGTAAATATAGGTCATCAATAGTGCTATCTGATTCTAAACTAATATAAATAGGTTCATTTTGAGGAAAAATATTGTTTCTTTTGTATGCCTCTTTTAAAAACGTTCGTCTACCTACACCTTTTAATCCAGAAGCAACAATAGATGTATAATTTTTAGATTTAAACGTAAATAAACTTTTATCAAAATTATCGTGTAACGAACTCCTTGTCACATAAATATTCTCTCGCTGTTGAAGAATTGGATCTGCCTTTAATGCTATTTCACGCAAACGCTGCTGAATTTTCTTTCCTATTACAAGATGTTCTGTTATAGGATATATAAGATTTTGCTTAAGCCAATCCGGTAATTTAGGGTCGTCTAAATTCCAATCACCCAATTGAATGGGACAAAAATCTCGGACACTTCTATTTTCTAATTTACGATGAATTTCGTCCAATTCGAATTGAATCCAATCAGATTGGAGTGCTTCAGGAGACAAGACTAAGACATACAATTGACAACTATCAATGTTTTGAAGAATTTGATCTTTAATCGATCGTGTCTTTTCAAAATCATGATCATCAACGATACATTTATCACGGCCAATATAGTCTGCAATTTTATTGACAAAATCTTTTTGGGCCCAGCTATGAGAAATAAATGCTTTATAAACCATATTGTTATTTTGTGTTAAAAGTATTAAACAAATATAGCAAAAAGTCTTTTATTCTCAATCAATAATTTTTTCCGCCAATTTTTCATCCTTCTCTATCCTCTTCATTTCAGTTTCGATGATGTCGAGCGCATCCTGCTTGATGCGGCGGTAATTCTCCTTGATCTTCTCCTGCATGATGTCCCGTCCGTCGGTGTCGAGGAACGACGATATTTCGGGTATGGGTTTGTACTCCGCCATTTCTTTTTTCACGGCGTCGTTGTCCACGACGATCCGGGCATGGAAAATCTTCTGCTCGATCTCCTCTCCGAAGTTGTCGCTCACAGCCCCGACGAACACGCCCTGCGAGAGCGTCGAGATTTTCGACGCAGGAATAAGACTGTCGAGCTGGGTGTTTATCGACGTCGAGGTATCGCTACGGTTGATGCTTACGGACTGGCGTTTCTGCACGATCTTTCCGAATCGTTCGGAGAGCGTCCGGGCCGTTTCTCCTACGACCTGTCCGCTGAAGATATTGCCTACGGTATTCTGAATCACGGCGGCTTCCTTGTCTCCGTAGTCGCGCTTTAGCTGGCTGAAATCCTGAAAACCCAGGCACACGGCGACCTTGTTGGAACGCGCCGTGGCGATCAGGTTATCCAGCCCCCGGAAATAGATCGTCGGCAACTCGTCGATCACCACGCAGCTTTTGAGCTGCTTCTTGCGGTTTATCAGCTTGACGATGCGCGAATTATACAATCCGAGCGCCGCGCCGTATATGTTCTGCCTGTCGGGATTGTTTCCCACGCAAAGAATCTTCGGTTCCTCGGGGTTGTTGATGTCGAGTGTAAAGTCGTCTCCCGACATGACCCAGTAGAGCTGCGGGGAGATCATGCGCGAGAGGGGAATCTTCGCCGAGGCGATCTGCCCCATCAACTGCTCTGCGGCTCCGCCTTTCCATGCATCCACGAAGGGCGAAAGATAGTTCTCCAACTCCTCGTGAGCCATCAATACGGTGAACAGATCTTCGTAGGGTTTGTTCAGCAGCTCGATGGCATGGGGAAAGGTACAGTATTTTCCGCCGTCGTAAATCTTCAGGAACCAGATGATCGCCGCGAGCAGCACGATCGGCGATTCGACGAAGAAATCTCCCTGCTTCTGTATCCACGAACGGTTGAGATTGAGCATGATGACATAGCTGGCCTCGTATGCGTCGGTGATGTCGGACATGAGATTCGGCGCGAGCGGATTGCATCGGTGCGAACGGCGCGGGTCGTCGAAATTTATGACATAGAATCTCGGCGGCGTCGCTCCGTAAGCCCCGAGGTTCTTGCGCAAATGGTTATAGGCGATAACCGACAGGTCGTCGAACTTGAAGTCGTAGACGTAGAGCGCATATCCCTTTTCGATGGCCTGCTTGATGTAATTGTTGATGAGGGCATAGGATTTTCCCGAGCCGGGCGTTCCTAAAACGATACTCGCCCGGAAGGGATTCACGACGTTGATCCATCCGCTGTGCCTGCGTCTCCGGAAGACGAACTCGGTCGGAAAGTTGAACGAATCGTCGTTTTTCAGCAGGCGTGTCTCCTGCATGAAACTCTCGTTTTCGGCATTGAACGGATCATCCGTCATACGGTTTTTCAGCAGACGGCTGCTCCATAGCCCGGCCGCCAGCATGCCGAGGAATCCCGCCAGCAGCGTCGCCGTATAAAGCGCCGCCCGCAGGGTCGTCACGACATTCATCCCGAGCAGCCAGCCGTTGCCATAGAATAGCAGTATGCCGATGCCGCCTGCCGCGGCGATATGCTTCCTCGATATTTTCTCGTCCTTCACGCCACGGTTTCCCATGCACGACAATGCGAGAAATACCGTACAGAAGAGTTTGGTGCAGAGCGGCGATGAGAACAAGGCAGCCGTCCGCTGGAAATTTTGCAGGATGCGGTCTGCGACGGAAATCGTTCATCCTGTCTGCGCAAACCACTCGTAACAGAACCAGTAAATGTGAATGGCGAGAAACAGAAAGCTGATCGCCCGCATGAAATCCGCGACTTTGGCCAAGCCGCGCAGATCGTCTTCTTCTTGCATGATCGTAACGTATCGAGGTGGTTAAATTCTTTTCCGGATTTTCCGCCGCCGCTTCTTCCTGCGGGGGAAGAGCCGGTATTCGGGAGCTGTTTCCCACTCCTTTTCGGGCGTATATTCCATGAGTTCGCCTATTACGTCGGGCATCGAAACGTAATGGGTCTCGATGTACTTCTCGAACTCTTCGACCGAAGATAGTCCCGGCAGGGGCGGTTCGAGGGGCGGCAACGGCCGTAACTCTTCCGGCATGGGTGTGGACGACTCTTGCTCCCGAGCGTTGAACCACGCCTCGAAAGCGTTAGCCGCATACTCCTTTCCGAGCCGAGAGCCGTTGAACACCTGATGTGTCGTGCGGTCGATGAAGGTGACTCCGTAAATCCGCCCGGCGTCGTTCTCCCGGAAAACAGCGTCGATACCGTTCTCCCGAAGTTCGGCCGTGAACGCTTCGCGGTCACGGCCTCCGCTCCGGGCACGGTCGATCTCGCGGCGTGTGCGGTCGAGCGTTTCGGGATATTGCCGAAGCCGTTGTTTCGAGGCGTCGAATTTTTCTTCCAGCGCCTTCCATCCGAAAAAATCGCCCAGCCGGGACGCTTTGACCGCCGCTCCCGTGCGCTGCCCGTCATCATCGAGCACGTGGTAAACGAGCCCCCGATACGGTCGGCCTCGCACGTCGCCTCGGATCTCTTCGGCTGCGAGGCCATAGCGTTCGAGCAGCGTGTTGAACTCCGCGAGGGACTGGAATCCGTACTGCTGTTTGAGCGTCATCACGACATTGCGCAGCTGATGCTTCAGATCGCTCCGACGGTAATCGACCCGGTGCAATTCTTCCGGTTCCGCTTGCACGCCGCCGTCTTCGGGCACATGCAGGCCGTACTCGTGTTCCAACTCCCTGCAAACCGCCATGGCGCGCCGCAGTTCGTTGTTGTGGTCGATCTTCCGGCCCTGCTCGTCCACCCTCACCGAGACGACGTGCATGTGTCGCCGTGCGATGTCTTCGTGCAGAAAGACGACGTAGGGCTGGCGACCGTATCCCATGCGTTCCATGAACTCGGCGGCAAGTCGCGTGAGCTGCGCTTCCGAAAGCCGGTCTTCGGGCGAGGGGTTGAGCGAGAAATGCACGACCGGTTTTCGGACACGGGGATTGAGCGCCGTGTAGTACCCGAAAGCTTCCGCACACTCCTCGATACTGAACCTGCCGTCGCTGCGTTCGGGTATTCCCTGCATGTATAATATCCGGCCTTCGCCGGCTTCGACCTTAATGCGGTTATACTGGAGTACGCCGTAGACGTTGGCCCCGGAGTTTACTTTCGGCACCATTGCAGCAACTCCTTCGTAAGTTCGACGACCGCCTTCACGAGTTGTTCCAACCGTTGTGTTTCGAGCGTCAGGCGGTAGAGATAGGCCAACGCTTTCTTATCGCCGAAGGTCGTGTGTATGGCTTTGACGCACTGGTTGTAGTTCACCCCGACAGCCCGGAACTGGGCGTAAAATCCCGTCAGCCGGACATAGAAATCGTAGGTGTTCTTGTCCCTAACGACGACCGTAAAAGGTCATCCGAAGATGCGGTGGCAGATGAAATCGGCTTTATTCTTCATCCCGGACTGTTCGTACATGCGCAGGAAACGCTCGTTTTGCTCGCTTGTCAGGCGAACGTAATAGCGGTGTATGCGCGGATCGTCGAGGGCTTTGCGGCCCGCAACGGAGGTCGGTTTATCGGCAGCATCCATAGGGCATCCGTGTTTTGAGGTTACGACTCGGGAGTAACCGTCCGCCGCGCCGCAGGTTGCGGCAGCACTTTCGGCGGCTCGGAATATTCCGAGCGGCTGAAAGTACCCCTTGCTATATGCGGGCGCATATAGAAATCCGGCCAGGGGCCGGATGAAGGTGCGCGCCTTCGGCGTCGCAGCGGGATTACTCCTTTCTGAGACAAAGGTAGAGAGTTTTATCTTATGTTGTATCAGATATATACCTGCCAACGGACGCCGATACGCGCCTTTGGGCGCCACCCGTTTTCGGAGCCGCCGAACGAGGGTGTTTTCGCATTTTCTTTGTGTGCGGATCGGTACTTACGAATCTACCTGCCCGCGTAGCCTCTTCCTCCCGTACATCCGTCATTGCGCGGCTATGCGGATACGGATGTAGATGTCTGCATAGATGCCGAAGTTTGTATGTGACAGCTTATATCCGTATCTGCCGACAAAAGTATGCGAATCCGCAAAGGCGTATGAATCGCCGAAGATACGTGAATACGCAAGTACGTATCCGCGTATCGGAACAAGTTAAATATTAATCGCTTAATTATTTTCGTATGGAACAGAATCCTTTGTGCATCGCTTTCGCCTCCCAGAAAGGTGGCGTCGGCAAATCGACCCTCACGGTGCTGGCCGCCTCGTGGCTGCACTACCTGCACGGCATCCGCGTCGCGGTGGTGGACTGCGACTACCCGCAGCACTCCATCCTCAAACTCTCGAACCGCGACAAGGCCGTCGTGCAATCTTCGGCGATCTACGGCAGACTCCTCGTTTCACTCGCCGAGAACAAAGGGGTGAAACCTTATCGTATTCTCTGCTGCAAACCTTCCGAGGCGATGTCGGAATGGCGGAAATGAGCCGCCGTCGCCGAAGAACGATACGACGTCGTGCTGTTCGACCTTCCGGGAACGGTGGGCAATGAAGGCGTCCTCTCTACGATCGTCGAACTGGACTACCTCTTTATTCCGATGAAGGCCGACCGCATTGTATTGGAAAGCACGCTCAATTTCGCCTCTGTTCTCAACGACCGCCTGATTAAGACGGGACGGGCGCATCTTCGGGAGCTCTTTCTGTTCTGGAACTTGGTAGATCGCCGCGAGCGGACGCCGCTCTATGAGCAGTACGAGAAAGTCCTCGATCAGTTGGGGCTGCGGCATCTGCGTACGCATATTCCCGTGCGGAGCAACTTCAACAAGGATATTCAGGAAGCGGGCGGCCCGGTGTACCGGTGTACGCTGCTGCCGCCCGACCGGGCTTTCGTCGCCGAGTGCGGTTTCGACCGCCTGATGACGGAGATCTGCGCCGTGCTGAAACTTCCGAGCCATGAGTAGGAAAGTGCCTGTCCGGCAGGAGCTCGACGAAGAATACCTGCGCAGCCTGATGGCGGCCCCGGAGCCGGCAGCTTCTTCGTCGGATACCGAAGTGTCGGAACAGGCGGAAACCCCGGCTTCGGAGCCGCGCGTCAGGCGTTCGGATGCGGAAGACTATGCGTCGCGGTTTCTGAAGAATACTCCTTCCGAAGCGCGGCAATGCGTCTACATCGACCGGCGGCTACACCGCAAGATCACGACCCTCGTGGGCGTTGCGGGCAACCGGCGTTTTACGGTCGGGAACTTCATCGACAACGTATTGGAACAGCACTTCGAGCGGCACCGAACGGAAATACGGTCGCTCTGCTCCAAAGGACTCAATAAAATTCTATAAGGATGACACCCGTTATGAAAATCACGGAAGCCCTCGTCGTGCTGTTCCTCGTGCTGTTCTGCTACCTGTTTCTGGATAAGTTCCTCTTCCGGGGCGAGTTGGGCGAGATTTGCTTCGGGCCGACGTGCCGGGCGCTGGCGCGTTGGCTTCGGCGGCAAGCCGACCGTCTCGACCCGCCACGCCGCCGCAGGCGTCGGACGGCAGCCGTTACCCCTAAAGACGATGCGCTGGTCGTCACCCGGGACTACGGCGCCGGTCAGCGGACGCCAGCACGCGCCGCGTCACGCCACTCCCGGCGCAAGGGGAACAATTCAGACAAGAGCGACCATACATTTGTACCGGCAAGCGACAGCGATAAGGAACATCGCGCTGTGCAAGCGACCGTTCAGGGGTGGATACATAAGGAACCTACGGCGCTCACCGCGGAGGAAGAGAACACCCTGATGCGCGAAGCTGCGACCGAAGAGGTGATGGACATAGGATGCGAAACGACGGCCCCGCCTGCCGGGACGCAGAGTTTCTCTCCGCAGCAGTTGGATTGCATCCTCGCCTTGTGCAAGGGGCAGGCCGTGCCTGAAGAGCAGCGGCAAACCCTGGCCGGAGTGCTGCGTGACATCCGCCATACGGAAGTGCAGCGTACACTCATGGACGCCATCTCCGGCGCCAGCCCGATCATCGCCCGTTATCTGGACGATGCCGAGAAGGAAGCGGCGCAGCGTATAGCTGCCGCTCCGAAATAGATTGTTCAACTTAAAAAATGCGAAGCTATGAAAGCTCCCGGATACTACGATTCAGGCTGACGGCAGGATGAGCAGCACGCATGAATCACGGGCCCAGCGCCCGGAGAGAAAATCTGAAGTCGAATTAAAAAACACAATCATCCATGAAAAGAAAACTCATTCTCAGTTCGGCATGAATCGCCGTATGACTGCTCGCCACGGTGCAGCACGCCGCAGCGCAGCAAGGCAACGGCATGGCCGGCATTCAGGAGGCTACGCAGATGGTCACGTCGTATTTCGACCCGGCGACCAAGCTGATCTACGCCATCGGCGCCGTCATCGGCCTGATCGGCGGAGTGCGGGTCTATCAGAAGTTCAGTTCGGGCGATCCGGATACGTCTAAAACCGCTGCGAGCTGGTTCGGAGCCTGTATCTTCCTGATCGTCGCCGCCACGATTCTGCGTTCGTTTTTCCTTTAGACGATGGCCGAATATCCGATCAATAAAGGCGTGGGCCGCCAGGTGGAGTTCAAGGGGCTGCGGGCGCAGTACCTCTTCCTCTTCGCCGGCGGCCTGCTCGCCGTTTTCATTCTCGTAGTCGTACTTTATATGGGCGGGGTCGATCAGGTGGCATGCCTTGCGACGGGCTTGGGGCTGGGCAGCGCACTCGTGGCGCTGACCTTCCGTCTGAACCGCAAGTACGGGGCTTACGGACTGATGAAGCTCCTTGCCGCACGGCGGCATCCGCGACGTATCGTCTCCCGAAAAAGTGTGGCAAGAATTCTAAACCGACATTAGAAACATGAATAACACCCTGAAAACCGAAACCCTCGAACGGAAATTTCCGATCTGAAAGGTCGAACACGATTGTATCCTCTCCAAAGACGCCAACATCACGGTGGCGTTCGAGGTTACGCTTCCGGAGTTGTTTACCGTCTCTTCGCAGGAATATGAAGCGCTGCACGGCGTATGGCTCAAAGCGGTGAAGGTGCTTCCGGACTATACCGTGGTGCACAAGCAGGATATTTTTGTTCAGGAGCAATATCGTTCCGACATCGGGAAAGATGATTTGAGTTTCTTGAGCCGGTCGTTCGAGCGGCATTTCAACGAACGACCTTTTCTGCATCATACCTGCTACCTGTTCATTACGAAGACAACCCGTGCGCAAAGCCGTCGTCAGAGCGATTGCAGTGTGCTGTGCCGGGGTACGCTCGTCCCGAAGGAGTTGCAGGACAAAGATGCGACGACGCGCTTTCTGGAAGCTGTGGAGCAGTTCTCCAGCATCGTCCGCGAGAGCGGCCATATCCGGCTGCGGCGTCTCGGAGCGGACGAGATTGCCGGGACTCCCGAATCTTCGGGAATCCTCGAACGTTATCTCACGCTGTCACCGTCCGGGAAGACTCCGTTACAGGACATGCGTCTCGATCCCGACCGGATGTGGATCGGCGACAAGGCGTTGTGCCTGCATACGCTTTCCGATCTGGACGACCTCCCCGGCAGCGTTCGTACGGATGACCGCTACGAACGCCTCTCGACGGAGCGTTCCGATTGTCGGCTTTCATTCGCCGCTCCCGTAGGATTGCTGCTCTCATGCAATCACATCTACAATCAATATGTGCGACAAGAGGTCGTGTAAGTAATTGTTTAACAATTAAATGAAGTAACAAATATCATTCAGATCAGATTAAACCTATTGTTCCGTCAATAGTAGCCTACGGTCACGTGCGTCGCTCAAAAGGCGGGGTGCGAAGCTGGCCGGACAAAGTAGCCCTTCCGCAAGGAGAAGCCCGAACCGCGAGGGAACGGCAACTGCTCTTAGCACAAAAGAGTCGGGGAGCGAGGCTGGGCGGTATGGTTAGCACAAGCGAACTGTTATAAGCGTCGTAATGTACGAACAAGCCAAAGTTGCTGAGAGGCTTGAACCAAAAGGTAACGCAGTCGGATAACCCTTTGTATTGTGGGGTTACACGGACAAAGCACTGCCGGCGCAACGGACAGAACCTAACCCGCTCATTTGTTACTTACGCGAAACTTGGTAAACCCGTATCTCTCCTGCCTTCGGGCAGGTAAGCCGACCGCAAGGAAAGCCGAATGAGGTGCGGGTATGGGAACGCAGAAAAAGCGAATGCCGTCCTGTAACGGGGCGGATAGGAGTTTCAACGTCACTCCGCCGCGAAAGCGGGCAGACTTCTGCGAGGTGACTCTTTACAAGAAACTATGTAGAACTTTCTAAAAGAAGGAATGCAAATGAACGAGATTAATTTATCGTGTGCGCCTGCTGACCGTAGGCAGTGGAACAACTGGACCGACATTGATTGGGTCAGATGCGAAGCTGCGGTTCAGAAGCTGCAAGGACGTATTGTAAAGGCTCAGAAAGAGGGTCGTCCGGGCAAGGTAAAAGCCCTGCAATGGACACTGACCCACTCGTTTTACGCCAAAGCATTGGCGGTCAAACGAGTTACCTCTAACAAAGGTAAGAATACTGCGGGAGTGGATAAAGTTCTCTGGACTACTCCCAACGCAAAAATGGGTGCTGTCGCCGATCTGAAAAGACGTGGCTACAACCCGCAACCGTTACGAAGGGTACATATCAAGAAGAGTAACGGCAAACTCCGTCCGTTAGGAATACCCACAATGAAAGACAGGGCCATGCAGGCATTATACCTCATGGCTCTGAACCCGGTAGCAGAAACTACCGCCGACAGACACTCTTACGGCTTCCGTAGGGAAAGGTGTACGGTCGATGCGATAGTACAATGCCATACGATACTTTCAAAAGAGGTATCTCCGCAATGGATACTCGAAGGGGACATCAAAGGTTGTTTCGACCACATCAGCCATCAATGGTTACTCGACTATATCCCTATGGATAAGGTCATGCTCCGTAAATGGCTGGAAAGTGGATTCGTATTCAACCGGCAACTGTTTCCCACCGAGGAAGGTGCGCCGCAGGGCGGTATCATATCGCCGACACTCGCGAATATGGCACTCGACGGCCTGCAAGCAATGCTTGCAGAAAATTTCAAACTGAGACGTACCAAAATGGGATATTTCAATCCTATGGTAAATCTTGTGCGATACGCAGATGATTTCATTATTACCTGTTCCGACAGGGAAATTTTGGAATCGCAAATCAAACCCGCAGTCAGCGAGTTTCTTCAAGCACGGGGGCTTACCCTATCAGAAGAAAAGACGAAGATTACTCACATTGATGAAGGATTTGACTTTCTGGGTTTCAACATCAGGAAATACAAAGGTACGCTGCTTATCAAACCGTCAAAGAAGAACGTCAAGGAGTTCCTTGCCAAAATTAAAAGTATTGTTCGTAAGAACCAAGCTATTAGGCAGGACAAACTTATCGGACTTCTAAACCCCGTCATAACCGGTTGGGGCAACTATTACAAGGGTTGCGTAGCCGCCAAAACCTTCAAGAACGCAGACGCACAAATCTTCTACAAACTGTGGGCGTGGGCATTACGCCGCCACCGCCACAAGGGTAAGAAGTGGGTTTACAACAGGTATTTTCTGTCGAAGAAAGGCCGGGCGTGGACATTCGGTACGATGCTGAAGAACAACGGGAAACCATTTCCGTACACACTGAAGTATCTATCCGATATTGATACGAAGACCAAGCCTATCAAAATCCGCAGCAAAGCCAACCCATTCGACCCGGAATGGCGACCATACTTTGAGATGCGTAACAGGATGAAAATGTTAAGCTCTCTCAAAGGCAAACAGGGCTTTCTCAGAATGTGGGAGAAACAAAATCAGCGTTGTCCGTTGTGCGGCGAGATAATCGACGCGGATAAAATCTGGACTATTGCGGAGTTATCCGACAAGTCCGGCAAATCCAAAATCATCGCCCATGACAGATGCAGTCGTACACTTACCCGTAAAATTAGAGCTTATGAGCCGGTTTCATAATAGAAACTTTGAGTTGCTTGAGCCGTATGATGCGAAAGTATCACGTACGGTTCTTAGAGGGGAAGGGAGCAGTAATGCTCCCGACCTACTCGACGTTGTACTCCGCCATTTTCGAAGCAATCAGTTTGTCAATCACTATTTTATTGGGACAGTTTCGTTTGGGCTTATTCTTCTCGAAATCCCAGAATTGAGGTAAAACCGCTACGCCAAGACTGACGTATTTCTTTTTTCCGTCTTTACAGAGACGAATCATCAACGGATGCGCTCCGTTTGCAAGCGTTTTCGACTTGTAGCATAGAATGCTGACACCTGTTGCCATGCGAGTTTGTGGTTTAACTCTCGGTTTAACTCAACAGCTAAAAACGGTGGTAAACCACGAAAACAGCGCATATAAAAAAAGACAGCTGCATTTCTGCAACTGTCTGATTTTCATTGGTGGGAACATGCGGATTTGAACCGCAGACCTCCTGCTTGTCGAGCAGGCGCTCTAAACCAACTGAGCTATGCTCCCGGCATAAAAAACCATCCTGTTTTGGATGGTCTCTGTCGTGGGAGCTGAGGGATTCGAACCCCCGACCCTCTGCTTGTAAGGCAGACGCTCTGAACCAGCTGAGCTAAGCTCCCCTTTTGCTGAATTGCGAGTGCAAATGTATGATAAATAAATCATTCCTGCAAGTCCTCGCTTCATTTTGGGAAATCTTTTTTCGCTGGCTGCTCGTTCGGTTTACACGCTGGTTTACACATTTGCATAAAGCCAATGCTGGTTAAACAATAGTGAATTAATTGACAATCTTATATTTGAGTGAAAGAGGACAAACATTGCAATAGGGGTATATTTAAGACCCCTTTGCAAAGTCTGTCCTCGTATCAGTTGAGAAAAACGCGCGGGAAATTTTCCCCTCCTCCCTGCTCTCTCCTTTTAAGAGAGTGTATGTTGCTTTGTTATTAGTTGAAAAAGTAAGGACAAACATTCTCAAACGGTCTAATTATAGACCCCTTGTCAAAGTCTGTCCTCGTATCTTTTATATGAACTGCTCTAAATATTTCTCGTTGAAACCCGTGAGTGGGAATTTGAATACGTTCTGTTTGCCCTCTTTTGTCGTATAGTCGAATACGACCGTATCGCTCTTAATATGGGCTTCAAAAAGATTGAGCATACAGTTGGACTTGGGAATATCTACCATGTTAGGTAATATAATGGCGAGACAACCCTCCTCTACGGCTTTTGGATTTAGCAGATAGGAGAATCCTGCCATATAACGACCTCGTTTCTGAAAACAGATGGTCATATCTTTCGTAGGGTCGATGTCGAGTTCAAAGATATAGTGAAACTCTCGTGGTGTGGGGTCATCAGTTCTACGTCCTACGAACAGGCAAACGCCGCTGTCATTATCATAAGATACCCCTTTGGCGATATACGATATTTGTACATCATCGATAGTCTCTGTGCCCGTTTTTCAATCAATACTTGGTGTTTTTCTTTTCATTTTAGCTAAAATTTATATTGTGATTAAATCTTTGATTATGATGTAAATATACGAAAAATTTATGAAATATACAAGTAATATAAAACAATATCTGCCATCGTTCTGATGGCAGATATTTTATACACAAACTTATAATTAGTTTTATAATCCTCTCAATCTATCTTCTTTGGCTTCTTGTTCATGTATGGAACTTGAATATTCGATTGCCAAATTTATTAAACTATCTCCACCTTTTAAGGAAATAATAATTCGAGAACGTATAGTTGTCCAATAAGTATAATAACTTAAACGTCCCATATATACCTCATAACCTTCTTCTTTACAAGTTTTCTCATACGATGGATCAGCCCATTCCCTTGATTGAGCAATAGGTTCTCCATATTTTTCAGAAAGTAAAGATACCAATTCTTTATAATCACTTATACAACCATCTGTCGAAACATTTGTGAAGTAATATTTTGACCGAGTTAGTTTGTCATTAGTTGTAAAAAAGTAAAGGACATCACATAATTTATTCGCTATACTTGAACTGAATGAGTAAACATTGGGATTTATCTCTTGTCCTGTCCATTCGTTTTTGCGTCCTTCCCTATCAATAATTTGCGACATTGAATCTCCCCATCTTGCAATCCTAAAGTCATTTGAACCGTCATCTGCGTTCACCAAAGTAATAAGATACACTAATGGCTTTTCTGGCTGGCTATTGTATCTGACCACCGTAGAAATAATGGCTGTAGTTTGGTCTGTCCAAAATCTCATTACTCCCCTGTCTCCGTCATCTGTTGTATAGTTTTCTTGTTTTTGGAAAGGCTCTCCCAACTTTGCATATAATAATGAATCAGTATATTGTATTAATTCTTTTTCGTCAGTATCAACTGTTTGAGTTGGATCAACAAATATGATAAACATGCGAGGTTTACCTGTATTTCCATCTGTCATATAACAAGTAAATCCATTATATTTCCCTAATTGGAATCCACTAAAAATATTATCGCCAAGAGTTATAAAATTGTTAGGGATTAATGTCTTAACTGAATCCGCAAGTTCAAATTTGTAGTTTTCATATTTAGCATCTATCTCGGATTTTGTTAAATCCCAAGGAGCATTTTTTATAAAATCTAAAACATCAATGCCTTGTTGAGCATAACCGATATAACCACTCAACATACAGATTAGGAGGATAAATTGTTTTTTCATAGTAGAAAGGAGTTATTAATTCCAATCAGCAGTTGAACTGCTGTGATTTATAAGTTTAACTGAGGTCATTTAA
>OHAS01001018.1_pt1 | contig 23154 bp, 15 predicted proteins | sample 1577131 | NCBI WGS metagenome assembly OHAS01 (sample SAMEA3541566, study PRJEB24748) | human gut metagenome | biome: human gut; feature: human-associated habitat; material: faeces | place: China | collected 2012 | reverse complement strand
GGTGGAGACATGCATACTGCGGACACTGACGGAGCTGAACGAGAATCTGCGGGAGATCTATATCGAAGCCTACACCCACGAGGAGGCGGCGGAGTACATCCACCGCCAGACGGCCAGAGAGCTACACCGGATATTCGGCACATATCAGCCCGAGCTGACCGTGGAGGATTTCTACGCCTGCGAGCTTGGCTCCGCCGGTCTGATGCGGGGCTATATGGCGCGCAGCTGCGACCGGTATTTCCCGTTGGAAAAGAAGCTGGACGTCTTCCTGACGATGAGTCTGCGGGGCTATAAGGTCCCGGAGGAGGAGATCGGACAGGTGCGTGCCTTCATCAGCGGCATGGATATCCGCGCCATCTCCCAGCAGGTGATGGAGACGCTGTTTCAGGCGCTGGCCATGCGGTACGCTTTCGTGCTGGATAAAGATGCCCTGCAGAAATAAGCGCAAAAAAGAAAGCCCTTGCGGGCTTTCTTTTTTTGCGCTTATATATCAGATGTGCATGCAGACGTCCCAGGCGCCCCAGATGACGTTGCGCAGGTTGCCCCACTTCTCGCAGGTGCCCACACGGTATACCTTGTGGTCGTCAGCCGCAATGGGCGCGGGCACGAAGCCGATGCCGTTCACCACGCTGTCGCACTCGATGCGGATCTCGGTGCCGTCCTTCTGCTTGACCATGACGAAGCCGTCGCCGATCTCGGTGATGGTGGAGTTCAGGTACACGGGCACCTTCTTGAAGGCCAGCATCTCGCGGAGGAAGGACGCGTTGGCCAGACAGGTGCCGGGCGTGGCGATCAGGTCGTTGGCGTACTCCACGATGATGGGGTGCTTACCCTGCAAAACCATTTCGTAGGCGGCCTCGCAGGAGGACTGACCGCCGCCGAAGAACACGATGCGGTCGCCCGCGTCCACCTGATTCAGCAGCAGCTGGGTGAAGTTGATGGTCTTGTTGAAGCCCTTGACCGGCAGGGTCTTGGGATGGGAGCCGGTGCAGACGATGATTTCGTCAAACTCGCGGCGCAGGGTGGCGGGCGCGTTGATCTCCATGTGGAAGCGCACCTCGATATCGTTCTTCTTCAGCTCGCGCTCGTACCAGCGCAGCAGCGCCTTGTCCGCCTCCTTGAAGCTCATGGCGGAAGCGGTGATGTACAGGCCGCCCAGCTCGCCGGTCTTTTCGAAGATCACGGGCGTGTGGCCGCGCTGCTTGAGCACCAGTGCGCACTCCATGCCGCCGATGCCGCCGCCGATGATGGCCACCTTCTTGGGCTTGCGGGTGGGGACGATCTTGTACTTGTTGTGCTGCATGGTGCTGGGGGTCAGGGCGCAGCGCGCCAGATGCAGCGAGTCGTCCATGGGCTGCATGTTGGGCGTACCGGCGGACTTGTTGAAGCTGAAGCAGGCGTTATGACAGTTGATGCAGGGCTTGATGTCCTCCACCCGATCCTCCAGGATCTTGTTGACCCACTCGGGATCCACCAGATTCTGGCGGGCGATGCCCACGGCGTCCAGACGGCCGGCGGCGATCTCCTCGGCAGCCTTGGCAGGATCCATCTTGCCGGCGCAGACCACGGGCTTGGTGGTAAAGTTCTTGATGTGCTCCACCTCGGAGAGGTTGCAGTTCTCCGGCATATAGACCGGGGGATGCGCCCAGTACCACGCGTCGTAGGTGCCGTTGTCGCAGTCGAACATATCGTATCCCGCGTCCTCCAGATACTTGATGGCCTTCTCGGACTCGGCCATGTCGCGGCCGAACTCCACGAACTCCTCGCCGGGGACGGCTCCCTGCCCGAAGCCCTTTGTCTTGGACACCACGGAGTAGCGCAGCGCCACCGGGAAGTCCTTACCGCACACGGCCTTGATCGCCTGCACGATCTCCACGGCGAAGCGATAGCGGTTCTCGAAGGAGCCGCCGTACTCGTCGGTACGGTAGTTCATGTTGGCGATGGTAAACTGATCCAGCAGATAGCCCTCGTGTACCGCGTGGATCTCCACGCCGTCCACGCCGGCCTCCTGCAAAAGCTTGGCGGTCTTGGCAAAGGCGTCCACCATCTCGTGGATCTCCTCCACGGTCAGGGGGCGGGATTTGCATTCGGGATACCACCGGTTGGGGGTGGCGGAGGCAGAGGCGGTGATGTAGTCCACGTTCAGGAAGGGCTTGCCCACGGCACCGAAGGCCTTGTTCTGGAGCATCTTCACCATGATGTCGTTGATGGCCATGGAGCGCCCCATACCGGCGGACAGCTGGACGAACAGCTTGGAGCCGGTCTTGTGGAACTCAGGCAGCCACTCGGCCAGATCCTTGAACATCTTCTTGTTCTGGTACAGCCAGCGGCCGCCCATGGTGTCGCGGACGCACTGCATACCCGGCAGCACAAGACCCACGTTGTTCTGGGCGCGGTTGAGGATGTGATAGGCGGCCTCCTTATCGAAGTGACAGGGCTCCAGCCAGCCGAACAGGGACGTACCGCCCATGGAGGGCTGCACGATGCGGTTCTTGATCTCCACGTTGCCGATCTTCCAGGGGGTAAACAGAGCGCTGTATTTCTCGTTCATTCGGTGTTCCTCCTCATATTTTCAGCATACTGCCGGATTTTACCTTTGTATTATAGCTGACTTTTGTCTGACCTGCAACAACGAATTCAGGAGAAGTGTCGTTTTTCTGGCAAAATGGGAAAATCAACAGGAAAAACGGCGGGCCCCGCTTTGTCCGTAGAGTTGATATGGAACTTCGCAAGCGGGGCGCAAAAGCCCGCCGCCTGAGATTTATTCTTCCGTTTCCGCCGCGCTGCCCTGCTCCTGCCGGAACTCCTCCAGTGCCTGCGCCAGCACCTTCTTCTCGTGGCGGCTGTGTACCTGTGTCAGATCGAATTTCTCCCACAGGTCGGGACGGCGCGCCATGGTGCGCTTGTAGCTCTCCCTCGTCCGCCAGTCGGCTACGTTGCCGTGGTGTCCGCTCAGCAGCACCTCCGGCACCTTGCGGCCGTGCCACTCCTCCGGGCGGGAGTACTGGGGATACTCCAGCAGCCCGTTCCAGTGGCTCTCGTCGGTGTAGCAGCTCTCCTCCGGCAGCACGCCGGGTACCATGCGGCACAGGCAGTCCGCCAGCGCCATGGCCGGTATCTCGCCGCCGGTAAGGACGAAGTCGCCCATGGATATCTCCTCGTCCACGCACTCGTCCAGAAACCGCTGATCCACACCCTCGTAGTGGCCGCAGACCAGTATCAGCCTGTCGTACTGCGCCTTCAGCTCCCGCGCCACCTGCTGGGTCAGCACGCGGCCGCAGGGGGACATGTAGATGGTGTGCACCCTCTCCCCCGCCTCGTCGCAGATATGCTGCCAGCAGCGGTACAGCGGGTCGGCCTGCATCACGGCGCCCCGGCCGCCGCCGTAGGGATAATCGTCCACCTGCATCTGCTTGTTGGTGGTATACTCCCGGATCTGGTGCGTCCGGATGGTGACAAAGCCCCGCTCCTGCGCCCGGCCGATGATGGAGGAATCCATCATGGCGTTGACCGCGTCGGGAAACAGGGTCATAATGTCAATTCTCATCGGTGGCCAATCCTTTCATCATGTGTACGCGGATGATCTCCGCCTCCGGGTCGATGGAGGCGATAAACACGCCGGGCACGGCGGGGATCAGATACTCGTGCGCGCCGCCCCGCACCTGATAGACCTTGTGGGCGGGATAGAGCAGCACTCTGTCCAGCTTGCCCAGCTCCTCACCGGTGGCATCGTCCACCACGGCGCAGCCCTCCAGCTCCTGGTCAAAGTATTCGCCCTTGGGGAGCCGGGCGTCGGTGCGGCGGATGGACACCGCCCTGCCCTTCAGCGCCAGCGCGTCGTCCATGGTGTCCACGCCGGGCAGCGCCAGCAGCACGGTAGACTTGTGGACGCGGGCGGCCTTGACCTTCACCGGCTGACCGGCGATGTACATTGTCTTGAAATCCGCAATGAACTCCGGATCGAACCCGGCGGGGTTGACCTTCACCTCACCGCGGATGCCGTGGGCGTTGACGATGGTACCCACTGTGATAAATTCAGGACGCATGGAACGCTCCTTCCGTCAGAACAGATTTTGCAGCCGGGACAGGGTAAACTGCATCTGGAACCGCAGCATGTAGTACAGCGCGGCGGCGCCCAGCGAGAAGATCAGCCCCAGCAGCGCACGGGTGCGTCCCCGGCGCCTGAAGCGCACGGCGGCCACCACAACGCAGATCGCGTCGGACAAAAAGGGCAGCCACAGCAGGATCTGCATGGGCCAGAAGGCCAGCCACGGGTCATAGTTGGCCGCGGTAACGGCGCTGACCAGCAGCTGCGCCAGGTCATAGATGAAAAACGGCACGATCAGGTTGATGATGCCGTGGATCAGGGAACGGGTATCCCCTCGCATAGCCGCCCCTCCTTTCGACGATTATTTTCATATTTTATTGATTTTACCATATTTTGTGTCCCTGTGCAACGACAGATTTTTCCATCGGCGGTTTTTGACGCGTCTTAACGGCCCCGCCTGCCGATTTCGACAGCGGAACCACCGCGTGTCACTATATTTAGTGTGTCTAACCGGCGATTGCCCCACTATATCTTGTGTGCATTTGGCGATTTGCACAAAAAACATCTCCGCTTTTTGGCAGCCGATCTCCTACATTTTGGCTTTTCCCTCTTGCATCGGCACAAGATGTAGTGTATTATGTCAATGGGCGACTTACCGCGTCTCCCGCCGGGAGTACGTGCAGATACAGTTAGGAGGAGTTTTCCATGAAGATCATCAAGAGAAACGGAGCCGAGGTGGGCTTCGACATCACCAAGATCATCATCGCCATCACCAAGGCCAACGAGTCCGTGGCGGAGGCGGATCGGATGACGCCCATGCAGATCCAGCGCATCGCGGAGTCCGTGGAGCTGCAGTGCCAGAAGATGAACCGCGCCCCCACCGTGGAGGAGATCCAGGACATGGTGGAGCACCACATCATGGCGCACGGCGCTTTTGAGGTGGCCAAGCACTACATCACCTACCGCTATACCCGCTCTCTTGTGCGCAGGTCCAACACCACGGACGACAAGATCCTCAGCCTGATCGAGTGCAACAACGAGGAGGCCAAGCAGGAGAACTCCAACAAGAACCCGGTGGTAAACTCCACCCAGCGGGACTATATGGCCGGCGAGGTCAGCCGGGACATCACCAACCGCATCCTGCTGCCGCAGGATATCGTGGACGCCCACAACGAGGGTATCATCCACTTCCACGACACGGATTACTACGCCCAGCACATGCACAATTGCGATCTGGTGAATCTGGAGGACATGCTGCAGAACGGCACCGTCATCACCGGCACCCTGATCGAAAAGCCCCACAGCTTTGCCACCGCCTGCAACATCGCCACGCAGATCGTGGCGCAGGTGGCCAGCAACCAGTACGGCGGGCAGTCCATCTCCCTGACCCATCTGGCGCCCTTCGTGCAGATCAGCCGGGAGAAGATCCGCGCCAGCGTCCGCAGCGAGTTTGACGCCGTGGGCGTGGCCGTCACCGAGGACAGCATCAACTCCATCGCAGAGAAGCGGCTGCGGGAGGAGATCCGCCGCGGCGTGCAGACCATCCAGTATCAGGTGGTGACGCTGCTGACCACCAACGGACAGGCGCCCTTCGTGACCGTGTTCATGTATCTGGGCGAGGCCAAGAACCAGCAGGAAAAGGACGACCTGGCGCTCATCATCGAGGAGACGCTGCTGCAGCGGTATCAGGGTGTGAAGAACGAGAAGGGCGTGTGGGTCACGCCGGCGTTCCCCAAGCTGATCTACGTGCTGGAGGAGGACAACATCCGCGAGGGCAGCAAGTACTGGGAGCTGACGAAGCTGGCCGCCAAGTGTACCGCCAAGCGGATGGTGCCCGACTACATCAGCGAGAAGAAGATGCTGGAGCTGAAGGTGGACAAGAACGGCGAAGGCCACTGCTATCCCTGCATGGGCTGCCGCAGCTTCCTGACGCCCTATGTAGACGAGAACGGCCAGCCCAAGTACTACGGCCGGTTCAACCAGGGCGTTGTCACCGTGAACCTGCCGGACATCGCTCTCAGCTCCGGCGGCAATATCGAAAAATTCTGGCGCATCTTTGACGAGCGCATGGAGCTGTGCCACCGGGCGCTCATGTGCCGCCACGAGCGGCTGAAGGGCACCCTGTCCGATGCGGCGCCCATCCTGTGGCAGTACGGCGCCTGCGCCCGGCTGAAGAAGGGCGAGCCCATCGACAAGCTGCTGTACGGCGGCTATTCCACCATCTCGCTGGGCTATGCGGGTCTGTACGAGTGCGTGAAGTACATGACCGGCAAGAGCCACACCGACCCGGCGGCCACGCCCTTTGCGCTGGAGATCATGCACCGGCTCAACGATGCCTGCAAGAAGTGGAAGGCGCAGCACAATATCGACTTCTCCCTGTACGGCACGCCGCTGGAGTCCACCACCTACAAGTTCGCCAAGTGCCTGCAGAAGCGCTTCGGCATCATCGAGGGCATCACCGACAAGGGCTACATCACCAACAGCTACCACGTCCACGTCACCGAGCCTATCGACGCCTTCAAGAAGCTGGAGTTCGAGGCGCAGTTCCAGCACCTGTCCCCCGGCGGTGCCATCAGCTATGTGGAGGTACCGGACATGCAGAACAATCTGGACGCGGTGCTGGAGGTCATGAAGTTCATCTACGACCACATCATCTACGCCGAGCTGAACACCAAGAGCGACTACTGCCAGGTGTGCGGCTGGGACGGCGAGATCGAGGTGGTCGAGGAGGACGGCAAGCTGATCTGGAAGTGCCCCCAGTGCGGCAACACGGATCAGGACAAGATGAACGTGGCGCGGCGCACCTGCGGCTACATCGGCACCCAGTTCTGGAACCAGGGTCGGACGCAGGAGATCAAGGATCGCGTGCTGCACCTGTGATTTTCCTAAAACGCGGGGCGGGCTTATGCCCGCCCTTTTTCCCGATTTTAACTTTATTTTAACCTTTGTGGGCTATACTCACCGTCAGGAGGTCGTTCCATGCATTACGGAGAACTGAAAAAATGTGATATTGCCAACGGTACGGGCGTGCGGGTGACGCTGTTCGTGTCCGGCTGCACCAACCACTGTCCGGACTGCTTCCAGCCCCAGACGTGGGATTTCGACTACGGCAAAGAGTTCACCGGCGAGACGAAGGCGGAGATCTTCGCCGAGCTGGACAAGCCCTTTGTCAACGGCCTGACGGTGCTGGGCGGAGAGCCCTTCGAGCCGCGGAACCAGCGGGAGCTGCTGCCCCTGCTGCGGGAGATACGGGAGAAGTACCCCCATAAGACGATCTGGTGCTTCACCGGCTTCCGTCTGGACGACGAGCTGCTGGCAGACGCCAGCTATCCCCGGTGCGAGGTGACGGACGCGCTGCTGGCCTGCATCGACGTGCTGGTGGATGGGCGCTTCGTGCGGGAGCTGAAGGACATCTCCCTCCAATTCCGGGGCAGCCGGAACCAGCGGGTCATCGACATGAATAAGACGCGAGAAACCGGAACGATCACGATATGGGATAAGCTGAGACGGTAACAAGGAGGATCGCTATGAAAAAATTAGGAGCACTGCTGCTGGCGGGTGCCGTGGCAGGAGCCGCAGTGCTGGCCGGCTGCGGCGCGCCGCCCGCAGACAACACCGCCGCCAGCGGCAGCAATGCGCCGGACGCGGGCTACACCTCCGGGAACGGCGATGTGGTGCAGCTGAACGGCTTCCGCTCCATCGACATCGAATGGGTCAGCGGGCAGGTGAATGTGGAGCTGTATGACGGCGAGGGCATTTCCCTGACAGAGACGCTCTCCGATGGCAGCGACGTGAGCCTGCCCATGGAGTGGCAGGTCAACGAGGACAAGGGGGTTCTGGACATCTGCTCCCAGCCGCAGCTGATGAGCGCCACGGAGGAAAAGATCCTGACGGTGATGCTGCCGCGCAGCATGGTGCTGTACGAGCTGGACATTGAGACGGTCAGCGCCGGGGTGTCGGTGGATCTGACGGATGAGGACACGCTGTCGCTGAGTGAGCTGGACGTGACCAGCGTCAGCGGCGCGATCAGCGTCTACGCGGCCAACGCCGGGGAGATCGCGCTGTCCACCACCAGCGGCGCCATTGAGGGCAGCGTTCGCACCCAGAAGCTGGAGGCGGACAGCGTCAGCGGCGGCATCGACCTGACGCTGGACACGCTGCCAACGGAGCTCGACGCCGAGACCACCGACGGAAACATCGTCATGCAGCTGCGCGATCTCAGCACGCTGCCCTCCCCCCTGCCGGTGGAATTCAAGACCGCCAGCGGCAAGCTCAGCAGTGATGTGACCCTTACCACGGTGCAGGACGCGGCGTGGGAGTTCCAGACAGTCAGCGGAAACGTGAACCTGTGTACCATTAAATAAGCGGATACAAACAACGCGGCGCCCCCTGAACAAAGGGGCGCCGCGCTTTCCGTCCATGTGTGGCACAGACGGAGGAGGGTTATATTCGCCGCTTGGTTGGAGCGGGAACCGCGAGAAAATCTTAGTAGATTCCGGCCGTTCTGCTGCCGCCCGTGTTTCTGGTGAAGTTATCGACCTTAACGTGCAGAATGTTGTTAAGCTTTTCATCCAGGCCGAAATAGTTGTTTTCCAGCGTCAGACTTCCGCTGCTGCCCGTTGCAATATCGCCGCGAATAGCAGCATCTTCCTTGCTTCCCGCCGCAGTCTGCGCGTTTCTTCCCCAGCTATTGATCTTGCAGTCCTTGATGGTAACGGACATTCTCAGCTGGTAAAGCTGGATCGCATGCCCGCGGATACCGCTCATAGTGCAGCCATCGATCAGCACAGACTCAGCCTGAGCATTACTCCCGCCGCCGCAGATGCCGTTGATCATAATGGCGTGACCACGGGACTTATTCTTAACCGCAGTCGCAGCATTCCAGTTTTCTCCGCCGATATCCTTCCAGCCGTCGCGGTTCAATGTGACGTCATTCTCGCCGATGAAGGCACAATCCTTAACAACGACCTTCAGGTTCGGGCTGTTCTTCGTGTCCACATTCAAGCACAGGCCATCACCGGAATTTTTGAGAGAATTATACTGATAAGAAGTCAAATCGATCTTACTCTGATCGCAGGCATAGAAGGTGCAGTCCTCAAAGGTGATCGTGCCGGTCGTATTGTTATTCTTCGCCGTGAAGCATACACCATTCATGAACGTCACGCCCTTGATGGTCACGTCACCGGCAAACCAGCCGTCAACATAATCGGACACAGTGACAAGACCCTGTCCGTCCAGAACAACCGCTTCGGTGGACGGATTTGTGGAGCCGAAATCGAAGTTGGCGCCACCAAACACCTCATTCAGGGTCTTACCCGTGGTGAGAGTGGGATACTCCGCCTGTGCGTCGTAGGTCTCGTCAATGCTATCCTTCTCATAGGAAGCCTGTGTAGCCAGAACGGTGATACCAAAGCCGCCGATTTTCAGACCCTGATAGTCGTTGCCCGCATTGGCGTCCATGTGACCCGTTACGGAGATAACGCCGCTCAGCTCTTTAGGTGCCAGCACCTTGTCAACGAGGATCTCAACGCCGTTCACCAGCCCGTTCTTGACTGCATCGCTGGCAACCACAGTCCCTTCTGCATTGCCCAGTTTGATCGTCCAGTCGATCACGTCCAGCAGGCTCTTGCCATCAGCGGTCTTGGTAATATCCGTCGCCTTCAGCACGACCTTGTACTTCACGGCCAGATTGCCCGCGTTCTTGATCTGGAAGCCTTCCAGATCATACTTGCAGTTCGGCTCCCACAGGACTTCGCCCGTATCCACCGTCTTCCACTTCAAGGCTGTGGCGCTGTCAAGCTCAACACCTTCCTTGTCCACCAGCTGGATATCCAGATTACCCGCTTGGATCTTGTTTACCGCAGTGCTCGCCGTATCGGTAAACCAGGCGAACGTTGTCCCGACCAGCATGACCACACACATGACCAGTGCCATGACGCTGGTCAGCAGTGCGCGCTTGGTCGCTTTTTTGTTGTTCATTTAAGAGCCCTCCTAAGTCAGAATTTATTTCGCAGCCGCCCGGTGATTCTTTTCCTAAAGAGGTAGGAAAAGAATCCGGCGCCCATGGGCGCCCCGCGCGTATGCGATTGACGGTCAGAATATAGCACTCCTCCGCCCCCTGCGCAACCGTTTCCGGCGAAATTTTCACATTTTGGATAGGTGCACAAAATTCGGCGGGGAATTGTTGTGATTTTGACGGCATCCGCATTTTCCCCGTTGTGACCTCCGGCAAAATGTGGTATACTTCTGCCATCCACTATCCCAAGGAGGTCACCATGGAAAAGAACACAGGCAAGCTTTTCACCCCCGTCCACGGCACGCCCATGGATTATCTCCGCTGGCGCGGCGACCTGACGTTCCGGCAAGACGGCTTTAACGAGGTGGACAATCTGGTGCTGTGCATCATCTCCTATATCAACTTCCGCCGCATCACCGCCGTACACACCACGGAGCCCGCCGCCGCGCCCACGCTGGCGCAGGTAGCGCCGCTGCTGACGGAGGAGGACGACCAGCTGGGGCTTTCCGAGCTGAGCTACCTGCCCCTTGTGCAGCTGGCGGCGAAAACGCCCCGCTTCCGGGGCGTGCGGCTGTTCGCCTACACCCACGAGTACGACGAGGCGCAGGCCAAGCAGTTCGACGCCCTGTCCTTCCTGCTGCCGGACGGCACCCTGTTCGTGGCCTTCATGGGCACGGACACGTCGCTGGCCGGGTGGAAGGAGGACTTCAACATGAGCTTTCTGTCCGCCGTGCCCGCGCAGGCGCGCGCCGTCGCCTACGCCGCGGACATGTCTGCGCTGTGCCCCGATATGCCCCTGCGCATCGGCGGACACAGCAAGGGCGGCAATCTGGCGGCATGGGCGGCCATCCACCTGCCCGCCGACCTGCAGGAGCACCGCCTGCTGTCCGCCTATAACAACGACGGCCCCGGCTTCGCCCGTGACATGCTGGAGACGCCGGAGTACCTCCGCGTAGCCGACAAGCTGCACACCTACATCCCGGAATCCTCCATCGTGGGCGTGCTGCTGGAGCACGCCGAGGATTACGCCGTGATCGACAGCGCCAACCGCTCCGTCATGCAGCATGAGCCCATGTCGTGGAGCGTCATAGGCCCCCGCTTCGTCCATCTCGGTCAGCGCTCCCAGATGGGAAAGCTGTCCGACGGCGTGCTGCAGGAGTGGATCGGCTCCATGACCCCCGCCGAGCGGGAGCAGTTCACCGACGCGCTGTTCGACGTGCTGTCCCTGTCCGGCAAGGCGCGGACGCTGGACGATCTGCGCAGCGGCGGTCTGGCCGGCGGCGCGGCGCTGCTGAAGCAGTACGCCGGTGCCGACGAGCAGAAGAAAAAGATCATCTCCGAGATATTCCGCCGTCTGGCCGTGGACGTAAAGAGCGAGCTGAAGCGAGCCGCCGGCGAGGGGCTGGAGGGCGTGAAAAAAGCCGCCGGCGAGGGGCTAAATTTTCTGATGCAAGGCTCTCCACGCTTTGATGATATTGGCATCCTGATTTCCTCCTCTGCACATGGACCAGTTGGTTATCCATTGGTCGGTAGTGACAGGATAATCCCATGCCTGGTCAAAAACAAATTCGTACATAAGAGGGTTTACATCAAAGCCTTCAAGAGTTGCTCCCAAGCCATAGACATTGTCTCCTCCCTCCTTGAAGAGTCGTTTAATCTTGAAATCAATATCATTCAGATTGCCTGCTATCATCGTATTGCCGCCAAAATTACCCAGATAACACCAAATATAGGGATTCCCGTAATATTTTTCAGTATTTCGCCAGATTTCTGTATGATCGCAATAGTAATCGAGTAATATCAGTTTGTTATCCGGTACTGCTTTTAGAAAGGAACGGATACGGGGTTGAGTCCATTTCTTTTTGTCATAGAAGAACATCCAGGTCATTTGTAACCATTGGGCTGCTGAGTCTACCTGATGAATCGACTCGTAAATCTTGCTTGAAACATTGGCTAAAAAATCCTCGCTCCAGTCAGGAGAGTCGACTTCATTGAAAGGATCGATTCCATAAATATGGTCAGTACCATATACTTTGGTTTGTTCCTCCAGAAAACGGCGCTGAATGATTGAGTATAATGAGTCCATCGGATCAATAAAATGACTGCGGTATTTTTCATCGAAGCCACCCCACTGACTCATCTGATAGATTTTTGCATTCGGATAAATTGTTTTTAATTCGGCTGGTACATGACCGGCAAATGCTGGTAATACAGGAGTCATATCAAACTCACGTTCTCTTTCGAGAATACGTTTTTGTAATTCCTCCTGATCCTTTAGCCAGGATTGAGGTAGTGGACTTTGCCAGAAATCGACATTGGACATCCGATGCCAGGGAAGATGGGCTGGCCCTGTAAAGTATGAGCGAACCTGTTCGTCGCTCAAACCCATGTCTGTCCATACTTTGTACCAAATGGATTCTTGTCCGGTAATAGCAAGAGGCATGGTGACTCCGTTTAATGCCATCCAGTCTATCAGTCGTTCCCAGTCCTGCCATTTCCAATAGGGCATAGTATAACCGAATGTACAATAGTTGAGAAAAAAACGATTGTCACATTTGGAACGGATATATACTGGCTGAGGTATCTCCGGTAGTACATCAGGCATTTCCACTGTCTCTGAGGCATACCAGGAAACATGGGTATGACAGTAGTTTTTCAGATAATGATTCAAACCGGCAGCCAATGAGTTACGATTGTTTCCTTTTATCCGTATTTTCCCTTGACTCGATTCCAGTATAAAACGGTCTGTATCAATAGAATCTGTCAGTAACTCGAATAGAAACGACTGGGCATGCCGGGGAAATAATCTTTGGCACATTTCTTTTAATACAGGAGGGCCTGTTTCTACATTGCGTTGGCAACTGACTATCAAAAATAGCAGGAGTAAGTATAGGTATTTATGATTCATAGAATGGCGATGATTAAACTGTTTATACTAATGTGAACTCCGGATGGGGCGGCTGATGACAAAATTGCAGAACTCATGATAGAGTTGGGTATCGGCTGCGTTCCCTGATTTTTTTAGTGTAAGTAGGGATGCACTTCCCTGATAATAGGCAAGGCGTTTTTTCTCCCATATGCCATGTTTCTTGAATGCACTCATATAGTTTTTCAAACGATAAGCCTTTCCTCTGCTATTCAGAGCATTGTCATCAAATTCCAGTTCCATGTGCATATCATACGTGAGTGCTTTCTGGCAGGCATCTTCCAGACGAGAATCGGGGACGGATTCGTTGAAGAAATAATTAGGCTGGAAATAAGCATAATTAAATCCTAGTGATTTCCACTGATTATATCCATCTGCTCCATAATAGGGGATCCAGTTGAAACTATATTTTAGTTTATTCAGGTAGATGGCAACCGCATTTAAAATGTCACGGGTGTCGGTCGCTTTCTCGGCAAGCCAATAAAATCCCGCTAATTCTACATGTTGATAGTTCTTTTCATTGAACTTGGCACGTACCTGATCGATATACCATTTGCAGGCTTTAATTCGGTCGGCAGAGTTGGAAAAGTCAAGCGTCTGGTTATCAATTTTCCCCCAATACTTGGTTGATGAGGATGCTTGTTCCGGGTGTTGGTAGACAATGGGCTCTGGTATACTGATCACAATCTGACGTTTCTGCCGTGGGGTTCCCAAAATGGCAGAGGCCTCTTTGACTGATGCATCTAATGCTCCGATTCCTGTTTCAGATTGGAAGTAATAGTCTATAAGTTTCGTCCAGTCTGCTTGATTGGCTGATTCCAGATTGTACCCTTTGGCGAACATTTTATTAGCGCCTCCTGTACCTGTGTCCATAATTTCCAAAAAGAGGAAGCTGTCGAATAGCCAGTGGGATTGATTGTCGGTATCTACATATCTGATATAAGAACTTACACGTTCTTTATCCCATGTATAGGGAGTGCGATGATGTCCTCCGCCATAAAGTAACACCATATCTGTAGATGTCAGTAACTCGGTGCGGTTCTTTTCCCAATCATAGAATTCTACGACTGGATCGTTTATTTCCGGATCATTCCCGGATGGGAGGGTAGGGACCGTGTGGTCTTCGTCTTGGCAAGCAGCAAGACCACTACCTATACAACAGAGAAAGAGAATAAATAGAATACGTTTCATATTTGCTTTTATTTTATAGGTATTATTTTAATACTTCTTTATTTGTTTTCAGAGATTTGAAGACACTGTTGACGGCTTTATTCTTTTTGTTTATTTCGATAGCTATTTTCTTGTCGAACAGAGCATGAGCGAATACGGGATCCTCAATGAATATAATCGGAGTACGTGGATGCTTATCCCGATTTTCTGTATTCTTTGTGGCTTTACCATACAATGGAAACTCCGTAGCATCATAATATTTTAATTGAGCTTCCAGATATTCCGGTAAATACAAGAATGTAATGAGCAAAATGATGATATGTCTTTTCATAATAAATGGTTGTTTATAAAAGCAATGCAATATACATAAAAAGAAACTTACTATGTATATTGCTATAGCTTTTATGAATATCCGGATTGGGCTAATTTTTCTTGAAGAATCCAATTGTAGAAACGACTGCCCGGTTTCCTCCGGTCATGTCATTCAAGTGTTCGTCTCCTACAACCATTCCGGTAGAACCTCCGCCATCAAGATTAATAGCTCCTACACAGCCTAATCCTTTCATTATTTGTGCCAGTTCTGTTAAAGTAGCTCCACCACTGGCGGTAATACGTCCGTCACATATGAATATGACCACTTTTCCATCTTCACGATAACCGATTGCTGTACGGTCCGGGGTTACATTCGCTCCGAAAATGTCATACGGAATGATTTCATAGTTACTGAGATAGTAATCTGTGCCCTTTGATGTCTCTGTAAAATCGAATGGGATTTTTTTGTCTTTCAGTAATACAGGACCTGCACTTAAAGCATATTTAGGACTCCAGCTAATTGCGGTAGTCGGATTTTCATTAGTGACAATTCCATATTTATTTTCTCCTTTGACAGATGGCAAAGGACGGTCGAAATAGAAAACATTACTGGAGGCATCCGTTCCTGTCCAAACAACATTCGGCTTGCCTGAAGCATCTACGCCGAATGTTCCTCTTGTCACATTATACATACTGTTGTATTCTGTATCGCCAGTTTTTAGTGACCCCCGAACGGCTGAAACAGAGCCCGATTTAATGGAATTGATAACAGCTATTCCTGTATGGTTTCCATTATAGAAGTATCCTCCATTGACCAATAAATAACAGTCTCCATTGAATGACGCAGATTGCGTGTCGATGGTTGCGGGAGAAGATGGTATGTGGACACGTACTTCTACCTTACCGGTAGAGAGATCACCAATGGCGTACCATGCATGGAAATTACTACCATTTAAGTTACTGGTGGTTTCGTACAGTTCGATTTCTGCCGGTAATGTAGACTTGGTCAGTTTATTCCATGTCAATTGGATCGCTTGTGGCTCTGTTTCCAAGGAAACAGTCGACTCTGCACTGTAATAAGTACCGGTAGAGGTTGTCAGGAAGGCACGTACTTTATAGGATTTGCCATAGTCGAGTAAGGTATTCGGAATCACTTGAAATACTTTTCCGTCTTCAGCAACTTCCGGTCCGTTTTGCTTTTGATCATTGATAGTGGGTGTGTTTTCGGTACTCCAGCATAAACCATATTTTACGTTGGTTTGTCCAGCTATGTTTGTCACTTGATAAGAGGAACTGATACAAGTTGAGTTTGCTTTGATACTTCCTATGATTGCGATGCTTGGCTCGTCACCGAGGGCTACCAACCGATAGAGCTCGTAAATGGCACGTGAAGTATTCGTAGCCGAGAATGCTCTTACTCCGAAATAGTATATGTTTCCTTCTTCCAGACCATTTTCGATTGTATATTCTGTGACATTTGCGGATACCTTGGCTATTTCTATATTTTCACTGGTATCTGCTTTTCTTAATAAGATGCTGAATCCGGTTTCATTATTACTATTGTCTTTCCAACGTAGTAATACTTTGGTTTTTCCCATTCTTTCTATGGTTATGTCTGAAGGTGCTTGTACGCTTGCAGACTGTTCGTCGCCGTCATTGTCACTTGAGCAGGCTCCGAAGGCACATGTTAATAATATTGCTATAAATATAATCTGTTTCATTTTACTGTACTATTTATTGTTTGATTACAAAGACTGTTTATTTGCTGATTCTGATCGCATCAAGTGCTTTGACGGTTATTTGTTTTTTATTAGGCAGTGTAACCTTGTGTTCTTGTTCACTCATATTTACTATAAGGTATACGTGTTCGCCTGATACACTAGCCCATTCTGCCGCTAATACTACCGAAGTTATTTCATAGTTGGGTATCTCTTGCGTTGGGTTATCACCAGTTGGAATTATTTCCTGTATAAAACGGCCTCCCAAGAATAAATCATGTTGTTGACGGCGGAAATCTGTCAGATTTTTCAGAAATTTAGCTTCCCTTTTCGCATCTGGGCGCATCAACAGACTGGGCTTTACCCATCCTAACTGAGAACCCCATAACAGACTACGCATACTCATGAAATTCAAAGAACCGTCTGTGATACGCCAAGGGATGTAGGTGTATCCGCTATAGATGCAACGGTCAGAATAAATGAGCGGAAACAACGGAACCATTTTTGTATAGCTGTTGTGCGGAGAATTGACAACTAACATCATGTCAAACAGGTCAATATAGCACTCTGCATTTTCTTCTGTTGTCATGGCTTGGTTCTCTTTGTATAGATTTGTGCGCATTTCGGTGAGTAAACTGCGGTAGGCAAAAGGCCACCAATCACCACCGCCAGGTGCATGTCCGTGGTTGGTTGCATAGCAGGGTTCGCTGTTGGCGCAACCTATCTGATCCATATATACACCGTTCGTTTTTAGTTCAGTTAATATCTGTTTGTTGACTCCTTTCAGCACATCTCTCCAAATATAAGAAGCTGGGCAGGTTACAGTATTTAATACCTTTGAGCTATATACTTCTGTATATAATGTACCATCAGCTTTGCGACAAGAGGCATCTTTACCATTAAGCGTTTTATAGCTGTCTGTTGCTGGATCCCATAGACGACCGTTAATATATGGAGTAATAAATCCTCCAAGTTCCTGTGTTTCTTTAATCATTTCTTTGAATCCTGCTTTTTCGGGAAAGTATTCCGGATATTTAGTATCGAAACGATGATTGTGCCAATAATACCAATGCAATCCGACTCCTTTTCCATAGTATTTCATCGCTTTACGTACTGCTTCCATTGTTTCAGCATTTACTTCTCCCGGCCGTAGCCACATATCAGCGTTTTTGATCCATTCTGCTATAGGACGTTCTGAAATAGTTTTTGCACCCCACAGTGTTTCGAAAGTAAATGGACGATACCATTGTACTGCAGCGTCCTGCCATCCCTTTTTGGTAAATCCCATCACTGTTTCCCAAGGAATGCAGAACTTCTTGTTTTGAGTCCAAGCATAGGATGTTGTCACATTCTGAATAAATACAAGACTTTTTCCTTCACTTTTCATTCTGAATACTTTGCCAGATCCCCCTTTGTCTTGTGCGGCAAAGTAGACTGTGCCTCCTTTATGATGCATCAGCACTAATTGCATTGTGCCTGTACACGAAGGATAACGTGATTGCAGTTGTCCTTCATTGCCGATTGTGTATTCGGTCCCGAATCCGACAGGAAGAATTCCTTTCGCTCCTTCCGGTCTGTTTACAGCAATACGGGGAAATTCAGATTCTGTAATCACCCATCCTTCCGGCATTTCTGCTTCAATGCGCCATTCCGGTAGTTCGGCATCTTTACCTAATGTGACTAATATGCGTACCGGACACGTCGGTCCTGCATCTATAACCATTTGCCAGGTGAATATTAATGTTGAGGCATCTTGAGTTTTTTGTATCTCGCCTCCTTTATATTCGCCCCATCGGGGCATTAAGGTCGGGTTCTCTCCGTTGGGACCCCGATAGATTAGTTGCCACGGATGTGTTGTACTTCCATCTACAGGCAATATGTTCATGCCATCCATGCGGAATTCCTTGAATAAGAATTCTTTTCCGTTGGCAAACACTAATTCAACATTCTTGTTTTTTAATACAAAGTTTCCATTTTCATTTTTAGCAGTCACTGAGGCTGATAAAGTTCCAAAACATTGTAAATAGCATAATATGCTAATAATACCGGTTATCATATTTCTCATATACAAAAGATTAGGATGAATAATTTCTATTTAATAATTTCGATGCTTTTTCTGAATAATTTTATTACTTCCTCTTGTGGAAGAGCGGTTTCCAATATGAGACGCCCTGCTGCGGGGAGGATACTTTTGCTTCCTGCTGACCGGATAGGTATTCTTTTACCACTCTCATTCATCAAAGACAGCTTGTTTTTTTCTATATCAAGAGTGAGTTGCCCTGTACCGTTCATATGCCAATAAATGATACAAGTCCTTCCTGCTTTCTGGAAAATGAATGCCCGGATTGGCTTTTCGTCATCCTTGGTTATTTGACGATAGGGGTATAACTGATAATTTCCTTTTTTATCTTTCATCAGAAGATATTCTTGTTCGGGATTTTTGAGTAATTCTTTCTGTTTGTCTGTCAGGACACCTTGAAGTTTTACTTCTTCCCACATTTTGATAACTCTCAGGTTATCTTCCGTACGAGGATGATTCTGTAACTCTTTTAAATTGCCAACTAATGATATGGGAGAATTCCATGCGACAGCTTTGCTGCAAATATATTCATACATGTCTGGTTGCATGCCTATTGTCTTGTCGTTGGGAGCCAAGTAATTCACCCATCCGAAATTGACAGAAGTAAAATCTTTGGCTATCTGCTCTGCACATCGAAGTGTATACTTCTTCATTGCCGGACGGATACGTTCCGGAGGGAATATATCGAAAGCATTCCCACGACTTAAAATATGCCATCCATAATGTGATTTCAATGCTCCTTCTGCAAATAATGGAGTTGGTTTCATTTCGTTGTATACTATCATCTGAGAGCGGGAGACATTATACCAATAAGGCATCGGTACATCTTCCGCACCATCAAAATAGACAAAACGAAAGCCTGCTTCGTGGTAGATTTTTCCTAAACGTTCGGCAATCTCTTTTTGGATTCCTGTATTTTGGTTGACACGGATAAACAGGGGCCAGTCATCTACATCCAATAGTCTGAAATGTTGTCCTTTGTCATGTGAGGCTGCTTTTGAGTTAAATACTCCCCGTACACATCCCGTAAATTGATATGGTGGTTCGGTGGTATAGTTCTCATAAGTGACAAGCTCGTTGTCAATTTGCAGGAGACGTCGTCCTTTCTCCATACGTACACCTTCCGGATTACCTTCTATAGTGATGATAGTACTTGAATCATCTAATGGTTCCGAGAGAATAAATTCGCGTACATGGTTGGTGCGGGAGTCCGGTATGCCGTTGTTGATATATGGGTCATTCACTGCTACTTTGGAATAATGAATATGAATGCCGGGTATCATGCCTGCTGCTTTGATTTTATTAGTGATTTCCTGTAAATCTTTCATTCCATTCGGATATTCTTTTCTCCATTCATAATGTCCGCAAGCTTTGGCGAAATCAACATAATAGACGACAATGGATTTGAAACCACCTTTTTGAGCATATGCAATATGTTCATCTATATTTTTAGTCGTGACATCACGTAGCTCATAATAGGAGTACTGATATTCTTTACGTTGGCGACTTTCTACTCCTAAAGGCATATGATAGTCACGTTCTACTTTATCAATACAGGTTAGCAGTTTTTCTTTTGAAGTAGTAATCAGTGCTGCACCGGAATTGAAAAGTTTCACTTGAAAATCAAGTCCTGCATACATCGTAGTATATTCCTTGTTTGCAAAAGCATCGATATAGGTGGTCGGATGGGTGCCTAGCAGGCATATGGCTGTCTGTTCATCCCATGATACATTCAGCCACTCACCAAAGTTCTCACGTTTACGTACTGGTAATTGTAATAATGAGATTTCATCTATTTCAGTTTTGCGTTTTACCCCAAAATCTTCGATACGATAATCAATTTGCTTCAGAGTGAAACCTATATAATAATCTGTGATATTTAACTCTATGATGGCAATGTCATAGGTATCCTGAAATTCTATACGTAATTCATTTCCGTTACGTTCAATTTTATTGGCTGGGAAGGTGCGTGGCTTTGCAGGAAACATTAGGAAGTTTTCATTATCGTAAGGACGGTATTGGGTAATAGCGCATAAAGGTACATCTGCATTTGTTATCAGACATTCCTCTCCCGTAGCTTTGTGTATCAGGCTGCGTGCTTTTCCGTCATTGCTAATAATTAGACGCATTTCCGCGTTCTCTATGACCACATCATTGTTTTCTTTCTGTTCATTAGGCATAGCTATACAAAATTGTGGCAACAATGTCGACACAAGCCAGACTAATAAAACCGGATATGTATAATATATTCTTTTCATCATTTATTTTATGTTTTTATTACCACTTATCTGTGCGAAATGGTCTGACCGGCAGATTGCGTGTATTAATCAGATTTCCTTTCAGGAAATTCCGAAAACAGTAACGAACGGCAACGGGAGATTTGACTGTTGGGGATTTGACAATTACTGTATGATCCTTCTGATTTAAAGAGGCCTCTGCCGGATAAAAGACTTTATCTGAACCTGCAATCTCAAATCCGGAGATATTCATCCAGGGGCTTAATCCTTTTTCTGCATGGGAAAAGGAGATTTCAATTGTCTCTCCGTTGATTTTCATGCTTTTATAAGATGGATATTCGGATTCTATTCCCTGATATCCGTATGTCTTATTCAAGGACATATATGCGAGGCGTTCTCCAATCCCTTTTTTATTGTGAGGATGCACTTGAGGAGCTTCGTATGTCTCTACTAAGTCGTTTGTTCCGATCATACCACTATTGGGAATGAGTGAAAGCGCCTTTTGTTGAGCTTCCCGCAATAATGCTCCTATGTAGCCATCTTCTTTATATTCACAGGCAAATGGGACTGTCTCAACATAGTAGAAAGGCAGGTCTCCTTGTTTCCATATTGATCGCCAATGTTTTACCATCGTAGCTAGGCGTTCGGCGTATGTTCTGCTACTTCTTACATTACTTTCTCCTTGATACCAGATAAAACCTTTTATTGTATATTTGTGACAGGGGTATAAAATTCCATTATACATTAACATCGATTGTAAATAGACTGGTGTCTTGTCACTTCCTATTAAAGTCAGGTCTTCATCCTTGTAGGTTTGTAGTATTTCCTTAGGTAGCCAACCTTCTACTCTTGAGCCTCCCCATGCACAGGTGATAACTCCTATAGGAATCTGCAAGGTCCGTTGTAAAGTTAATGCATAATGATAGGCGGCTGCACTAAACTTCGGAGCATTTTCCGTAGTTGGTTGCTGCCAGCTTCCTTCTGCATACTCCTGCGGAGATAGTTTTACTGTCGGCTTTATGGTTACCATTCGTATTCCCGGATGATTGGGAGCATCTGCTATGACATTATTGGAGTCGCTTATGGGACAATAATCAAATCCGTTCAAAGGCATTACCATATTTGATTGTCCGGCACATAACCAGACTTCTCCGATCAGGAGGTGCTGCAAAGTGACAGATTGCTCTCCATCCGTCAGTGTTAATGTATATTCTTCGAAACTGGCAGCAGGCGTTGTGATCTGTAATTCCCAACACCCCTTTTCGTCAGCATGGGTTTTGACTTCCTTATTTGCCCATGAAGGAGTTACTACAACAGTAGAATTTGGAGTCGCTTTTCCCCAGATTCGTACATTGCTTTTTTGCTGTAAGACCATATTGTCACTAAGTAGTGGAGGCAATTTGACTTTTGCCTCCATATTGATGCTCCACAGTACAATTATTAAAAAGTAGATAAGAATCTTCATGTAGCATTTCTTTTTTTAGTCACGGAAATCCATTTGTATTTTTTCTTTCTTTTTGATGACAGGACCAGCCGGTTCCGGATGGTGCTGAGGATTACGATAATCAAAGTAATAAATATTCAGCTTATCAAATAAGGTGAATGCATCTTCCATACGTGACAGGAACTTGTCGTAGTCTTTGACTGTCGGTGCGGACCAAGCTGATTCTGCCAGTGCGCAGAGGCGGGGAAAGATCATGAAATCTACCCGATCTTTAGTATGCATTAGTTCCGTCCATGTATTGGCCTGTATGCCTTTGACATGTGAGAGGTCAGAGGCTGACACTCCCCATTCGGCAAACCATTTGTCGGGGAAAGCATATACATCTTCTATTGGGCAGAATCCGTCCCAGATTCGTCCCCATTTGTGGTCTTTATATTGTACGAAGTCAAAATAAAGCGGTTTGCGCGGACACATGATAGTCGAATATCCTTTGGTCAGTGATTTGCGCAGGTAATCGGGTTTATCATGCCTCCACCACATAATGATAGTATTATCTTGCTTTACATTCAAGTCGAGAAGTTCATCCCAACCGACTAAAGTTTTACCTAGTGAGTTTACTACATCTGTCATTCTATGCATAAAGTAGCGTTCTGCTTCCTTTACAGTTTGTAACCCTTCGCGTTTCAATAGTGCTTGTACATGTGGGTCTGTTTCCCATGCCTTGATTCCGTAAGCTACTTCGTCGCCTCCGATATGTAAATATGGAGAAGGGAATAAGGCAGCTATTTCTTTTAGTATATTAGTCAGATAAGTATAAGTTTCTTCTTTGCCAACGTTAAAAGTGAATTCCGGATGTTCTTCCGTTCCTCCGCCTGAGTATTCCGGGTAAGCTTTATTGGCTGCTGTGGCATGTCCGGGCATGTCTATTTCGGGTATAATTTCAATATGACGTTCTTTGGCATATGCTATGATATCACGGATCTGCTCTTGTGTATAATATTGTGCCGGTGTATCCGGATCACTATGGCAACCTTCTCCTCCTATAGTTGCCAGTTTAGGGTATTGTTTAATTTCGATTCTCCATCCTTGTGCGTCTGTCAGATGCCAATGGTGGAATGGAATGGAATTAACCGGAATAGAATGGAATGGAATGGAATGGAACGGAACGGAACGGAATGGAATGGAATGGAATGGAACGGAACG
>OHAS01001016.1_pt1 | contig 23181 bp, 18 predicted proteins | sample 1577131 | NCBI WGS metagenome assembly OHAS01 (sample SAMEA3541566, study PRJEB24748) | human gut metagenome | biome: human gut; feature: human-associated habitat; material: faeces | place: China | collected 2012 | reverse complement strand
TGACAACGTTCAAAGTTGTAAGTGTGCACATATTTACCGATTGCCTTCCGTGCTTCTCTGATATTGTTATATTGGGTCAGATATGCTTCCTCGTACTTGAAGCTTCGGAACCATCGTTCAATCATGATATTGTCAGCCCACCGGCTTTTACCATCCATGCTTTGACGGATCTGGTTCTCTTTGAGGAAATTCATGTACTCATTGCTTGTAAACTGACAGCCCTGATCTGAATTCAGGATAACAGGTTTTGCCACTATAAACGCCTTTTTTAACGCAGTTATGACCATTCTGGTATCCAGAGTATCATCGACTTCCCAGCCAACGATACAGCGGCTGTACCAGTCAATCACAGCGGTCAGATACAGAAATCCACGCTTAATGGGGATGTATGTAATGTCGATTGACCATGCCTGATTTGGACGGTCGATAACGGCGTTACGTAGCAGATACGGGCAGACTTTAGCCTGTCGCATACGTTTAGAAAGGTTCATTTTTGGATAAATTGGATCAATCCCCATTTCATTCATATAACGGCGCGTTTTCCGGCGACCAACCTGATGCCCACGCTTCTTCAGTTGAGCAGACAGTTGTCGTGCTCCCCAGGCCGGATTATCCGTGTGTAATCGATCTATGATCGATTTGCAATCCAACTCCTCCTGAGATATGGGCATGCCCTTGTAATAAACACTGGTACGATTGATATCAAGAAGTGTAGCTCCTGTTTTAACTGGAAGTTCTTTAGTCTTCAAAAGGTTTTGGACTAAATTTACTCTCGTAGTCAGGTCCAAGTGTTTCTTCAGATTTTTTTTTCAACCAATCCACCTGCATGGTGAGCTGGCCAACTTTTTTCGCATATTCAGCTTTTTCCTTGCGTTCTAAAGCGAGTTTTTCTTTCAGATTATCCTCTCGTGTGTCATTAAAAACCACGGATGCTTTATCGAGGAACTCCTTCTTCCAGTTGCGGAGAAGATTCGGCTGAATATTGTTTTCGGTTGCGATTGTATTTAAGTCTTTTTCTCCTTTGAGCAGTTCAATCACTAATTCTGATTTGAATTTGGCAGAGAAATTTCTTCTTGTTCGAGACATAATAATAATCCTTCTTTCTGTAGTGTTTACAGTATATCAGATTCATTAAGAAATGTCTCTTGAAGTGTCTTAAATTACGATACCATTATACAAAATTTTAAGATAATGCACTATCAACACACTCTTAAGTTTGCTTCTAAGTCTTATTTCCATAACTTTAGGGTTAACCATACGCAAGACCAATCACTCTCGGACAATACTCATGATTTTCGGTAAAAAACGTAAAAGAAATAAGAACAATTAACAAAATGTATAATAACAATCAATAGCGACTAATGATTTTCATGTAAAAGGACACCAAACTATACGGTGTCCTTTTCAAATTCTTACGTCATATCAAGGCTCATTCAATCGTGGTAAATTCGTGGTAAAATGAGTGCTTTCCTATATTTCAAAATGCTTGAAAGTATAGTGTTTATGCGGATAATCAAAAATCAGATATAAAATTTATTTTAATATCCTGACGCATTTCAATATTCGTAAACATCGTTTTGTATAATTCCAACTGCTGCTTTTCGTCATCACAGCATGCAATTCTTATTTTCATTTTTCCGCTCCTCTCCTTTACTATCTGCAAGCAAACCAAGTATAACACAAAATAACCGCTCACGCACAAAATTGGCATGAACGGTCATTTTTTGTCCCTGAACGGTCAAAATCCTATCTCACAACCCCACTCTCGGTCGGTCCAAAGTAAGATTCTTTGACATCTCCCTCATGACTAAGCACAAGTTTCTGCAAAACCAGACCGGATTCCATACAATAGATATGAATTGTATGTACGCCCTTATCCAATGTTACCTTCGTTTCTCCATAGTGGCAGTTATTTAAAACACCCTCTGCCCAGTCTCTGGCACGGCTGTGGCCGCCACCAATGTTATAATGCTCATCAAGAACAGTCTTAACTTCACTCGCACTGCCGTCATCAAAAGAAACGGCATACCGCATATTGCGTCCATCTTCCAAGCTGTTCGTCGGTGCTGTAATCACACGCAGTGTGTACTCACCGCCCTCACGAATCAAAACGGAATACGAAAGACTTGGTCCCTCGCCCGGTTTGTCAAAGTTTGTTCCCATCGGATACACTTTCATAGAAGAAAGGGTTTTACCATATTCTTTCAGGCATTTCCATTCCTTGCCATCCTTTGATTCATTCGCTGCAAAATGTTCTGCCTCCATCGAGACAATACCATCGCGCTCTACAAATGTCATCGATGGCAGCTTCTCCGTTACTACAACTGCTTTAACTTTTACTTTCACTTCACAGCCTGCTGCCTGAACAAGGATTTCAGACTCTTTTGTCCCGGTAAGTTTTGAGAAATCAACGGACACCTCAAAATTACGGACAGACTGTGGACCACAAGATAATTCACGAATCAAAACAAAATCATCCTCGCACGTAAGCGTCACATCAAGCAGAGAATCTTTTGCATTTGCGGCCTGAAGCAGATATGTTTCTTCACCAACAGAAATAAACTCAGGAAGAGAAACCTCTCCTTCCGATACAAAGCAATCGGAATCGGCTGCATGAACAAGCAGCTTATCCTCATCCGATACAGCTCCCTGAACAGTCTCCGGGTACTTCCAGTCCTCATCATTCCAATGCGTAAAACCGATGTGTGCCGAAAGCATCATGCCATCCCATTTGCCATCTGCCATTCCTTTGTTATAATAATTTGTCAGTTCTTCATCATATGTAATACATTGTTTCACTTTTTCTGCATAATCTTTTGCCGCTGCCACACCATACTTTGCATAAAATTGATTCTTCGCTGCATACAGATTCATCAACTGAACATTTGCCCCTGCAACTGCCGGATAATAAACAAGTCCATAATAGCTTGCCTTTGCTTCTTCCGGAAGTTTGCCATCAATGTCATCTGCCATCTTTTTAATGCGGTGGCAGAGATGAATCATTTTACTGCTTTCACCGTAGTGTGTCACATGATAGGTATCCGGATATGTTACTTCCGGACGGCGGTTACCATGCATTCTTGTATATGCTTTCAAAACAGAAACAATTTCTTCTTTGACATCGTCATCTTCTACAACGCCGCCAAACTGCTCTTCTACCCAGCCACGGATGAAATCATCGGTTTCATTTGGATGATTGATTCCCATTCCCTCATAATCATAAGCAAGTGCCATGTAGTAGGAAAGAGGAAGTTCCTGCGGACGGATATCTCCGACATTGACAATCCACAAATCTTTAATACCGTACTCATATGCCATGGTAAGCTGCTCCCATACTTTTGGAAGTGGTGTCGAATTAACCCATTCATAGGAAACCGGCGAACCATGATAATCAAAATGATAATACAGACCAAAACCAGCTTTTCTGTCGCGGTTTTCCTTGGTTGGCAATGTACGCACATTTCCAAAGTTATCGTCCGACAAAAGAAGAATGGTGTCATCAAGCGCATCCCAGTCTTTTAAACCTTCTACGCCGTCGCCACCGTAATAATAATCTTCTACCTCTTTGTAAAGGGCAAGCATCTTCGGCATGTCATCGCAGCCTTTTGCCTTAATAATCTCTAACTGGTCTGCAATAATCTTGCGAAGCAGTTCCACATTTTCCTGAATCGAGGAACCTTCCGGAAGCATTGTCGTATCACGCTCACCACGCATACCAATCGTAATCATATGTTTAAAGTCTTTGTTTCTCTCTACGCCATCTTCCCAGTAACGGTACAAGCCCTCGCCATTGGTATAATAATTCCAGTCTTTTCCGTAACCGACATTGTTCGTATCGGTCTTTACTTTATCCCATTCTTCACTGGATCGCATCAAAGGTTCATGATGAGAATTTCCAATCGTGATACCAAGGTCTGTCGCTAATTTTACATTTGCCAGTGGATCCTCTTTGCTTCCATCCAAACACAAAGAAGCAGACCACATCGCCGGCCAGAAATAATTGCCCTTTAAACGGAGCAAAAGGTCAAATACCTGGTCATAAAATTTCACATTAAAATCACCAAACGTATTCATGACAAAGTTACCAAGAGACGGCCACTCATCATTCATAAAGAATCCACGGAATTTAACCGAAGGCTCTTTTGAGGTAAATTCGATGCTCTCATCCCAGACAATTTCTGCCTGTTTGCGCGGAATAGCATCTCCCCAGTACACCCATGGCGACACACCAATTTTTTCAGAAATGTGATACATACCATGCAGGGTTGCCACAGTCTCTGTTCCGGCAATCACCAGTTTATCGCCGTCCACAAGACAAAGAGCATAACTCTCCCGTTTTCCGTCTAATTGAGAAACATTCAGTTTCCCATTTGCAATCATTTCATCAATCACCGGATTTTTTCCAATGGTACCCGGAATAATCTGATATCCGTTCGATAAAGTTTTTGTAATTTCCGGTGTCACACCTGTAACAAGTTTGATATCCTGCTGCAGTTTTTCCGCCACATGGGAAAGTCCCGCATAATCATCCGCCCCCGGCGCAATGTAAAGGCTCGCAGCCTGTGTTCCTTTTACCAATTCAAACATAAAACTGTTTCCTTTCTTATTTTAAGTCAAAGCCAAAATAATTTACTGCATTGTAATATGAAATATTTTTCACGATTTCTCCTAAGAGGTCATAATCCTCCGGGTACTCTCCATTTTCCACAAGGTTTCCGATATAATTGCATAAAATACGGCGGAAATACTCATGACGCGGATAAGAAATAAAACTTCTCGAATCCGTCAGCATACCAACAAAATTGCCAAGAAGGCTTAAGGAAGCCAGTGATTTCATATGCTCTTCCATACCGTATTTGTGGTCATTGAACCACCAGGCAGCACCCTGCTGGATTTTGCCGCGCACGCCATCTCCCTGGAAACATCCAATCATCGTTCCAATCAATGCATTGTCGGTTGGATTTAAGGAGTAAATAATTGTTTTGGGAAGATTCCCCTCACGGTTTAAGGCATTCATAAAATCTGCAACTTCTGCAACAAATCCTTTTGGATTAATGCAGTCGATTCCGGCGTTAGCACCGGCACTCTTAAATACCAGTTCATTATTCTCGCGCTTTGCACCATAGTGAAGCTGCATAACCCAGTTTCTCTTTTTGTACTCAGCACCTAAAAACAGCATACACATTGTGCGGTACTGTTTTAATTCCTCTTCGGTCAAAGTCTCACCGGCAAGACTTTTCTTTACCAGTGCATTTTCTTCTTCCTCACTAAGCGGACAAAACTCTGCGTAATCCAAACCGTGGTCAGAAACTACACAGCCTCTCTCTGCGAAATAATCCAAACGTTTAACAAGTGCTTCTTTGAGCGTTGTAAAATCCGTAATGGTAACGCCGCTTACTTTACCAAGTTTCTGAATGTAAGAAACAAATCCTTCTTTTTCCGGACTCATCGCAAGATCCGGACGCCATGCCGGAAGAACCTGCACATCAAAATCCGAATCTGCGGCAATCTGCTCATGGTAATGCAAATCGTCAATCGGATCATCAGTTGTACAAACAAGTGTGACTCCTGACATACGAATCAGATTTTTTGCGGACATCTCCGGCTTTTGCAAAATTTCATTGCATTTATCGTAAATTTCTTTCCAATTCTTCTCAGATAAAGTCTCATTTATGCCGAAATATCTTTGTAGTTCCAAGTGACACCAATGATACATCGGATTACCAATGCAGTTTGGCAGGGCTTTTGCAAAAGCATGGAACTTTTCTTCATCGGAGGCATCCCCTGTGATGAAGCGTTCATCAACACCATTTGAGCGCATGACGCGCCACTTATAATGGTCAGCTCCTAACCAAAGTTCTGTCATATTTTTAAAATGTATATCATCTGCAATTTCCTTTGGAACAAGGTGACAATGATAATCTAACACCGGCACCTGTTTTGCATAATCATGATACAGTTTTTTTGCCGTATCTGTTTGTAGTAAAAAATCGCTATCCATAAATGGTTTCATGGTCTTTCCTCCTAAATATTGCGTTACCATTTATTTTAGCATATAATCGTATTAGGGTCAAAAGGTAATACACCAAAAACCAAAGAAATTGAAAGGAGAACGCTATGCCAATTATCAGTAATTCCATTCAGAACAATGGTGGTTCCTCGCAGGGAATCCGTTCCCAGACAAGAACCTACCGCTCCGGAAATTCCACACTGCACCTGCGTGAGGGGCAGACACTGCGGGGTGTCATTAGTGATATCCACGGAAATGACATTACCCTTTCCATGGAAGACGGATCATCCTTTACCGGCCAGCTTCCCGATGCCAATCAGTATTCCATCGGACAAAAGGCTGCTTTTCTGATTACCGGTCTTGAAAATAACACCATTTACATGAAAGCGACTACAGGAGCTTATTTGTTAAATATGGAAGATACCATTGCCCAGGCACTTGAGGAAGCGCTGCTTCCACGCTCTCCGCGTAATCTGGATGTGGTGCGCAGTCTTCTTAGCAATAGCCAGTCCATCAGCCGTGAAAACATTATGGCATCGATTCAGTTGTGTGCCCAGTACCCGGAAGCCGACGTCCACTCCGTCATCACGATGAAATGTCTGGGACTGCCAATGACAAACGAGTCCGTTCTCCAGTTTGAGAACTATCAGAACCAGACACACCAGTTATTATATAAAATGGATGCGCTCACCGATTCGATTGGTGATATGCTTCACGCAATCGGCAGTCAGGTTCCTGCATTGGCAAAAGAAACTGCTTCCGCTCTCTTAGACTTAGCGTTAGAGGGTGTGACCGTGCCGAAAATGGCAGAGCAGGCAAACGAGACCGCTGCCGTATCCGCAGAGGAAAATTCAGAAGCACCTATCCCGGAAACTGGTGAAGAAGCTGCAAACACCACGGGAAATCCCGTTCAAGATGGCAGCAATGGCACAGCGGGCGCAGAAACTTCCACCCCTTTTTCGCGGGTAAAAAATCTGATTAATAATTTGACCGAATCCGTGGGATCAAAAAACACGCCGGAACCGGAAAATCCCACTTTTTCCAAAGAAGAAGTAGGTGCCTATCTCCCGGAGGAAGAACGCGCAGCAGTCCACGAGCAGTTACGTGACCTTCCTTTTTCCGAAGCCGCAAAAAAACAGCTTGCCGATGGTACACTTTCGGTCAGCCGTTTTCTAACCGAGATAAAACAAATGCTTCCTAACCTCACCGATGGGCAGGCAGGAAAACTTATATCCTCGGACGCCTTTCGAAAACTTGTTAAGGGACAGTTTCTTTCCAACTGGACGATTTCGCCAAAACAGCTAAAAGAGCCCGGTGCGCTCACGGAAACATATGAGAAAATGGCAAAAGAGTGGGAAACGCTCTCTCATTTCAGTCAAACCGTGTTAGGCAAAGATGTCTTTAGCAAACTTTCATCTTCTGCCTCCGATATGGCAGAAAACCTAAACTTTATGAAAACGCTAAATGAGACATTTCCTTATATTCAGCTTCCGATTAAACTGCAAAATCAAAATGCACATGCAGATTTGTATGTGATGACACGCAAGGAATCCTTGAAAAAGAACCCGGATAACTTAAAAGTTCTGCTCCACCTTGACATGGAGCACCTTGGCACCTTGGATATCCGGATTGCCAAAGAAAACACTGCGGTTTCGTTAAACTTTTTTGTTTCTGAAAAAGATACACTTCATTTATTCGAGCGCAATGTAGAACTTTTGCAGGATGCCATTAACGCACAGGGTTATGCCTGCACCTCCGAACTTTCGCTCAAAGAAAAAGAAGTCGATATTGTCAATGATTTTCTGGCAACAAACAAGGCACCAATCGGTGATATGAAACGATACAATTTTGACCTGCGGGCGTAATCAGTCCGCAGGCTTTTTCTTTTCTCTTGCAGAAATTAGGATACAGGCAGCAATCACAAACACAAGTGCCGCGGCACCGAAAATTCCGGTATCCATCCAATGCGACAAATCAATTTTATCACTTTTTCCAAAGACCGCCAAAAGAGCAAGAACAATTCCCATCAGCCCCTCTCCCGCAATCAGACCGGAGCAAAATAAAATTCCTCCTTCGTCATCTTTCTTTTTCCCAGATGAAACATAACGCAAAATTCCTCCCACCAAAATCGAAGCCGATAATTCAAACGGCAGATACAGTCCAATTGCCACCGGAAGAACCGGAACGCCCATAAATTCAACCGCCACGCCGATAAAAACGCCAATAAAAATCAGTGTCCACGGAAGATTTCCCTCCATGACACCCTCGGTAATCATTTTCATAAGAGTTGCCTGCGGTGCCGCTAACGCCTCACTGCCAAACTGCCACGCATGATTTAAAAGCATCATTACACCGCCAATCGTAACTGCCGACACCGCCACACCAATCAGTTCGCCAATCTGCTGGCGTCTCGGCGTTGCCCCCAGTAAAAAACCTGTTTTTAAATCCTGCGAAGTATCACCGGCAAGTGCCGCCACAATGCAAATTACCGAGGCAATCGAAATTGCTGCTATCATCCCCGGCATACCGATGGTATTTGTCGCCTTTAACCATGCCGTCACGAGTAATAAAGTGGCAATCGTCATACCGGAAACCGGATTGTTGCTGCTGCCCACCAGTCCGACCATGCGCGAAGATACGGTTGCAAAGAAAAAGCCAAATAAAATGACAAGCCATGCCCCGGAAAATGAAATCGGAAGAGCCGGAACAAGCCAGATGAGTAATGCAAATAGAACAATTCCTCCAATGACAACCCGAATATCTAAATCTCTCTCCGTGCGCTTTTCGCTTTTTTCTTTTTTGCTTCTCACCGCCTTAACCGCGTCGTAAAAAGTGGAAAATAAAAGCGGCAGAGTTTTCACCAGACTAATAATGCCTCCTGCCGCCACAGCTCCAGCTCCAATATATCGGATATAAGAGTTCCAGATAGCACTTGCCCCGCCCTCGTTATAAAGAGTGGCGATTGGCACCGTACCGGGATACAAAATACTTTCACCGCCAAAAGACACAATTGCCGGAATCAAAACAAACCAGCCAAGAACCGCTCCCGCAAACATATACGAAGCAATCCGGACTCCACAAATATAACCAACGCCAATCAGTGCCGGATATACCTGCACGGAAAACAATGTCTTCAACGAACGCACCGGAACCATAACCGCTGCGGGAATTATTTTCATCCCATCTACTATATACTTAATCAGCGCGGCAAATCCCATACCAAAGAAAACAGTTTTTGCACCGCTTCCGCCCTCTTCACCAGCTAACAATACATCTGCACACGCTGTTCCTTCGGGATATGGCAGTACCCCATGTTCTTTTACAATTAACGCCTTACGCAGCGGAACCATAAAAAGCACGCCAAGAACGCCGCCACACAAAGCAAGTGCTGTTATGGTAAACAAATCCGGCGTCTCCGCCTTTCCTTCTTCTGCCCACAAAAATAACGCAGGCAGTGTAAAAATAGCACCTGCCGCCAATGACTCTCCTGCCGAGCCAATTGTCTGCACCAGATTACTTTCTAAGATAGAATTGCGGCGCAACAAACCGCGCAGAATTCCCATTGATACAACCGCCGCCGGAATTGACGCTGACACCGTCATTCCCACACGGAGTCCAAGGTATGCATTTGCCGCACCAAAAACAACGGCTAACAAAACACCAACAATCACGGCAGTTATGCTAAATTCTTTCATTTGTTTTTCCGCCGGAACAAAGGGCTTAAACTCTTCTTTTTCCTTTTCCAAAGCTATGCCTCCAGTACTTGTTTTCTTGTTAGCATACCCAAATCACCGGTGTTTCTATTCCTGACGGCAAAAAAACTGCTGCCTTAGTATTTTTACTAAGACAACAGTTTTTAAATGTCAATATTACAGTTTCATCCGATTTATACTTAGAACAAATTCGAGAAGAAGTCAGCAATTGCCTTTCCTATCATGACAAAGAAATCACAGATTTTCGCCCAGATTCCTTTGGCATCATCCAAATCAATTCCCATGTCTTTAATTTTATCATAGACATTCTGCGCTTGATTTTGAATTTTACCAAGGTCTAAATCCAGTCCGCCAATCTTTTTCATCAACGAAACCATCTTGGTTTTCATCTCATCATCAATGGAAACATTCAATTCTTTTTCAGCTTCATTAATTGCGTCTTTTATTTCATCTTCCGATGTCAAATCACCGCTGACTACTTTGTCTTTCAAAAGTGCCACAAACTGAGCAGCCTTTTCCTTACCGATGTCGTTTGCCAGCTCACTCGTTGCTACCAGCTCATTGGTCGCTGCATCGGAACTCACCTCATCGACTCCTTCGCCGGTCATTTCACCGTAAGCTTTCATCGCACCAACCAAAGCAGCTGTACCGGAAATCGGAAATGGTCCGGCAACCGTCACTTTCGCATCCGAAATCCCGGCAGTCACAAGAGCATTCGTATACATTTCCTTGCTGCAGAAAGAAATATTATGTGTCTCTACCTCGATTCCGCTGCCGGCATCTGCCTCTTCAATCATAACCGACGATAACGCTCTCGTTCCAATTACTTTGGAAGCAAGATATTCATCCAGATACTGATGCTCTTCCTTGTTTGTCACTGTGATTGTCTGATAATCTGCGAGTTCTTCATTTGTAATTCCAAACTGCTTCATTACCTGCGCTTTTTCTTTCGTTGATAAATCTGCACCAAATGCGAGAAATGGTTTTACCGACACCGAATCGGCAAACGTATATTTTCCCGGCACAAGGCATAAAACTAATGCAAGGGCACTAACCAGTGCCAAACGAATGGATTGTTTCATCGTATCACCTATCTTCCTTTCCCCGGTCTGCTTTTTACAAAGCTTTAATTCGCTCCAATGCTTTTTTCGTATTTTCAGCTGAACCAAAAGCAGTCAGTCTGAAATATCCTTCTCCACTTGGTCCGAATCCGGAACCAGGTGTTCCTACTACATTTGCTTTCTCCAACAGCATATCAAAGAAATCCCATGATTTCATGCCATCCGGTGTCTGAAGCCAGATATATGGGGCATTTACACCGCCAAATACAGTATATCCCATACCGGAAAGTGCGTTTCTGATTTCTTTGGCATTGTTCATATAATAAGCAATCTGCTCTTTTGTCTGTGCTTTGCCTGCTTCGCTGTACACTGCTTCACCGGCACGCTGAATGATGTATGGTGCACCATTGAATTTTGTTCCATGGCGTCTTGCCCAAAGGCTGTTAAGCATCGTTCCATTGCTGTCAACAAGCTGTTTTGGCACAATTGTAAATCCAAGACGGGTTCCGGTAAATCCAGCATTTTTTGAGAAACTTCTCATCTCAATCGCACAGGTTTTTGCGCCGTCACACTCATAAATGCTGTGTGGCACATCCGTTTCAGAAATGTATGCTTCATAGGCAGCGTCATAAATGATAACTGCTTTCTTTTCGTTTGCATAATCAACCCACTTCTGAAGCTGCTCTTTTGTCAGCGTCGTACCGGTTGGGTTGTTTGGACAGCAGATGTAAATAATATCCGGTGTCTTTTCCGGAAGTTCCGGCACAAAATTATTTTCTGCCGTACATGGCATATAAATTACATTTGACCAGCACTCTTTATCTTTCAGATATTCTCCGGTCTTTCCGGACATTGCATTACTGTCAACATAAACCGGGTAAACCGGGTCTGTAACGGCAATTACATTGTCCTGAGAAAATATATCAACAATGTTTCCGGAATCACTTTTTGCACCATCGCTGACAAAAATCTCATCAAGTGCAATGTCAACACCGCGGGATTTGTAATCGTTATCAGCAATTGCACGGCGCAGAAATTCATATCCAAGATCCGGTGCATAGCCGTGGAATGTTTCTGCTTTGCTCATCTCATCTACCGCACTATGAAGAGCATCGATTACCGCCGGTGCCAAAGGCTGTGTTACATCGCCGATTCCTAAACTAATGACTTCTTTGTCGGGATTCGCTTCCTTGTAAGCGGCTACTTTTTTTCCAATCGTAGAAAAAAGATAACTGCCCGGCAACTTTAAATAGTTATCATTTACTTTAAACATTTTTATGCCTCCTGTCTGTAGTTATGTCATTGACATTTTACACGAAAAAGTAAGTTGGGTCAAATATTCACACAGACTTTTTTCAATTTTATATAATTTAGCAAGAAAAGTTTGCGTCTTGTGGGTGTTGGCACTTTTTTGTTTTCCGTGATTTAGAAGAAATGCTTTGCGTCTTGTGGGCGCTTTCGCTCATTGAGTGCGTAACAGTAGGGGCACTGAAACTACCAGTGCCGCCTACTGACGTACTCAAAACCCACAATCCACTAAGCATTTCTTCTAAATTACTGGAATCCAAATAAATTGACAATACACATTGATACAAATCTTTTCATGCTAAATTACTAAACTCGAAAACACGTGTGAATATTTTCCCGCTCTTAATCAGGCACAGGCCATCCACTCTTCATTCGGTAATGTATATTTTTTCATCACAAATATTCCCCCTATTGCCGCTATGAAACAAAAAAATCCAACGGGGTATGAGACTATAACGCGAAGCGTTATCCCGTCTCGTAACCCGTTGGATTCCTTTTTGTAATCTTTATAAATCTACAGCACCGGTAGAACCGTTTTTCAAGCCTTCATTTACTACATAATAAGCTTTTCCTTCTTCCGGTTTTACATACAATTTTGCTCTTTTAATAGATGTAATTTTCTTTCCTTCTGCTTCCCATGCTGCCACAACTTTTTCCATAATTTCCTGCTGGGAAAATTCCTGTCCGTAAATCTGAACAAAAACTTCTGAGTCAACAGTAGCTGCTGTCTTGCGAATCGTAGCTTTACTTGTTTTTCTCGGTTTTCTTGTTGTCTTTCTGGCCGTCTTTGCAGCCGTTGTTTTTGCTACTGGTTTTTCTTCCTCAGCAACCGGCTTTACTGCTTCTTTTTTCGGCTCTTCTTTTGCAGGAGCTGCTGTTGTTTTTACTGCCGGTTTAGCGACCGGTTTTACAGCTGGCTTTGCTGCAGTTTTTGCTGTTGTTGTTTTTGATACTTTGTTTGCCTTGTTCGTAGTCATCTGAATCCCTCCATTACTTCTGATAAAACATTGTATCATAATATGTAAAATATTATACATGTTTTATTAATTCTTTACAATTGCTATTATGACTAAAAAAAAGCTGTTTGTCAAATAAATACATACACTTTCACCAAAAACTCTTTACTTTTTTTCTTCTATCACGTAAAATAAGGATAAATACTAGCGCAATGGATATAATAAATGCGTAAGAAAGGAAGGATATTAAAATGAAAAAATTTGTAAAATTCCTCCTTGGTCTGACTGCAGTTGCAGCAGCAGTAGGTGGTATATTGTATTTCTTGAAAAATGTTCTGATGAAAGATTATCTGGATGATTACGATGACGACGATTTTGACAATGACCTTTATGATGAGGACGATGATGACCGCGACTACGTGACACTCTCACCGGATGAAGAATCAGAAGAATCAGACGATACATTAGTTCCGGATGACATGGAAGAAGAATAAAAATTCATCATAACACAAAGAACTCATAAACCAGATGGTCTATGAGTTCTTTTTCTATACCATACCAATTATCGTGAAAGGCGTTTTGTCATACTATACAAGTGCTCATCAATATCTTTTGTCATCTGCAATGCATAGTCAATATCAAAATCAGTAAATTCGCCATTTTTATATGCAACTACACGATTTGTTTGACCTTTCAATAAAAGATCAACAGCTCTTGCTCCCATTGCTGATGCGTATACACGGTCACGACAAGAAGGATTTCCGCCACGCTGGATATGCCCAATCACCGTTGCACGCGTCTCAATGCCGGTTGCAGCTTCAATTCGTTTTGCCATTTCATGAGAATGACCAACACCTTCTGCATTTACAATAATATGATGTTTCTTTCCGATACGACGCTTTGACATAATCTTTTTAATAATTTCCTCTTCATCGTTTTCCTCAGCACGCTCCGGAATCAAAACATACTCGGAACCGTTGGAAATACCACACCATAATGCAATGTGTCCGGCCGTTCTTCCCATTACCTCAATGATACTGCATCGCTCATGGGAAGCGGAAGTATCACGAACCTTATCAATGGCTTCCATTGCCGTGTTGCAGGCAGTATCAAATCCAATCGTGTATTCGGTACAGGCAATATCCAGGTCAATGGTTCCCGGGATACCAATTGTGTTAATTCCATTTGCCGAAAGTTTCTGTGCTCCACGGAAAGAACCGTCACCACCGATTACAACCATACCATCAATGCCATGTTTGCGGCAGATGTCAGCAGCTTTCTGCTGGCCTTCCGGTGTCATCATCTCTTTACAGCGAGAAGTAAATAAAATTGTGCCGCCACGCTGAACAATATCAGTAACGCTCATCGTGTCCATGTCAATAATATCCTCTTCCAAAAGTCCTGCATATCCACGACGGATACCCTTTACTTTCAGACCACTGGAAATACCGGCTCTGACTACTGCACGAATCGCAGCATTCATTCCCGGCGCATCGCCACCACTTGTTAATACACCAATTGTCGTTACCTTTTTCGCCATAATCCGATTTCCTCCAATTATATGTTTTATCTATTTCATTTATCATTTCTCATACATGTATATTTTACTATGCCCGGAATTTTTTTTCAATACTCTTTTCCGTGACTTTCACATTATCCTCGCCAAATTTAGTATACAATTCCGACAGCAATTCTTTGCATACTTTCGTGCACCGGCTCTTTGGCAAAAGTTTTCTCGCACGGTCTTTCGACAAATAAATATAAACATTTTCCGTGCCATCGTAATTTCCAAGAATGGCAAATAAAGTCTGCTCTGCTTCTTCATAATCCGCACGTGTTGGAAATTGAATCCACAGTTCTTTTTCCACGGCATCAAATGGCACAACACCGGAGCAAATAAGTTTCGCAGGCTTGTCCTCTTCAACAGTCACACGGCCTTGAATAAATACTTTTGCATCTTCCTCTAAAAGTGTGCGGTATTTTTCATAATCGCGTGGAAAGACAATGACTTCTACCGTTCCATACAAATCTTCTACCGTAAGAAATGCCATCATGTTATTCGTACGGGTTGCTTTTACCGTTCGTCCGGTAATCATACCGCCGATAACCGCTCTCTCCTGGTCTTTCACTTTCGGCTCCGTCTCGCCGTCAACCACTTCAAAGTCAGCCGTCGTACGTGTAATATTTTTCTCTAATGTTGCCACATATTCTTCCAGCGGATGGCCACTGATATACACACCCAGCACTTCTTTTTCAAAACCTAAAATTTCTTCTTTTTCGTATTCACCTACATCCGGCATTTTTACTTCTAACTCTTTTTGTTCCTCCGGACTGGCAAAATCAAACAAGGACATCTGACCGGAAAGCGTTCCTTGCTTCTCCTGATTTACACCATCCATAATGCTGATGTAAGAATACATTTTCTGCTTTCTGGTACCCGGCAGGCTGTCAAGTGCGCCCGACTTAATAAAACTTTCAACAGTTCGTTTATTCACCGATTTTCCGGACAAGCGCATGCAGAAGTCTTTCAACGAGCGGTATCTGCCGCCAAGCTTGCGCTCTGCGACAATTTCATCAATAACCGGTCTGCCGACTCCCTTGATAGCAGCAAGTCCATAGCGGATATTTCCTTCATACGGCGTAAAACGATACTCTCCCTCGTTGATATCCGGTGGCAGAATTTCAATTCCCATTTTACGGCAGTTCATAATGTACTCCGTAATTTTCCCGGTATGCTCCATAAAAGAGGTCATCAGCGCCGCCATAAAATCAACCGGATAATGACATTTTAGATATGCTGTCTGATATGAAACGACAGCGTAAGCCGCCGCATGCGATTTGTTAAACGCATATTTCGCAAAATCGGTCATATCATCAAATATTTTAATTGCCACTTCTTCCGGGATTCCCCGCTTAATGCAGCCTTCCACGCCAATTTCTTCATTGCCATAGATGAAATAATTCTTTTCTTTCTCCATGACATCTGCTTTTTTCTTAGACATGGCGCGGCGCACCTGGTCGCTTCGCCCATAACTGTACCCGGCCAGATCACGCACAATCTGCATAACCTGCTCCTGATAGACAATACAGCCATAGGTCGGTGCTAAAATCGGCTCTAGTTCCTTGCAGTCATACTGAATATTATCCTGATTATTTTTTCCCTCTATATATTTTGGAATAAAATCCATCGGTCCCGGACGATACAAAGAAATTCCCGCGATAATATCTTCCATACTGTGCGGCTTTAACTCTTTCATGAAGTTTTTCATCCCCGCACTTTCTAACTGGAACACGCCTTCTGTGTGTCCGGAACTTATCATATCAAATACTTCTTTATCATTATAGTCAATGTCGTGTACATCAAATGCACCATGAATCGCATTCTGGATTACCGTCAGCGTACGAAGTCCCAGAAAATCCATTTTCAAAAGACCTAATTCCTCTAACGTTACCATCGTGTACTGCGTCGTAATGTTGCCATCCGAAGCCCTTGATAGCGGAACGAATTCATCGACCGGTTTTGGACTGATTACAACCCCCGCCGCATGAACAGAAGTATGTCGCGGAAGTCCCTCTAAACGCATTGCCATATCAATCAGTTTCTTCGCCGAATCATCCGTTTCGTACATCGTGCGCAGTTCCGGATTCATTTTCATCGCTTTTGCAATCGTAATACCAAGCTCCATTGGAATCGCCTTTGCCACACTATCTACATACGCATACGGAAGGTCTAACACACGTCCGACATCGCGGATTACCATACGCGCTGACATCGTACCAAATGTTACAATCTGCACCACGTGGTCGGCTCCGTATTTTCTCGTTACATAATCAATAACTTCCTGACGTCTTTCATAGCAGAAGTCAATATCAATATCCGGCATCGTCACACGTTCCGGATTTAGAAAACGCTCAAACAAAAGGTTATATTTAATCGGATCAATCAAATCCGTAATATTCAAAGAATACGCCACCAAAGAGCCGGCTGCCGAACCACGTCCCGGGCCTACCGGAATTCCATGGTCTTTGGCATATTTAATAAAATCCCAAACAATCAAAAAGTAATCAACAAATCCCATCGTGGAAATGGTATCAAGCTCATAATTTAACCGCTCTTCCAACTGCTCTGCCTGCTCCTTTGGATAACGTTTATAAAGCCCCTCTTTGCAGAGTTTTCGCAGGTAGCTTTCAGAAGTCTCTCCATCCGGCACATCAAAGTGCGGCAGTTTATAATCACCAAACTCAATTTCAACATGACATCTCTCGGCGATTTTATGAGTGTTTTCAATCGCCTCTTTGGCATACGGAAATAATGCCTCCATCTCCCCAGCGGATTTCAAATAATACTGTCCGCCCTCGTAGCGCATACGGTCGGTATCACTGACTTTCTTTCCGGTCTGAATGCATAAAAGAATGTCGTGTGCTTCTGCATCCGAATCGTAAATGTAGTGGACGTCGTTCGTCGCCACCAAATCAATCCCTGTCTCCTGATGCAGACGAAGCAGTCCCTGATTGACCGTCTTCTGATCTGGAATACCATGATCCTGAAGTTCTAAAAAGAAATTATTTTCACCAAAAATCCCCTGTAACCGGTACGCTTCCTGCTTTGCCTCTTCATACAGCCCACGGCGTAGAAAACTTGGAATTGAACCTGCGAGGCATGCACTCAGCGCAATAATTCCCTCATGATATTTTTCTAACACTTCATAATCCACTCGTGGCTTATAATAAAATCCTTCTGTAAAACCACGGGAAACAATTTTAACAAGATTTGCATATCCTATATCATTCTCTGCTAAAAGCACCAGGTGATGATAACGGCTTTCTTTTGCATTTCCTGCTTCCCTGTCAAAGCGTGAACCGGGTGCCACATAAATTTCACATCCCAAAACCGGATTAATTCCTGCTGCTTTTGCCGCACGGTAAAAATCAACCACGCCATACATCACGCCATGGTCGGTAATTGCCAGACTGTCCATTCCCAATTCTTTGGCACGACTCACAAGCTCCTTGATTTTACTGGAGCCATCTAACAAACTATATTCCGTATGTACATGCAAATGCGTAAATTCCATGGTATCCCCCATTCACTAAAATAAAAAGGCCGCTATACAAACCGTAACATCCCGGTTCGGACAGTAGCCTGTAACCATTACTATTTCTTATCTGCTAATTTCCGGTCAGGTAATTCTCCATCTCTTTCATAGCAGTCTCTTCGTCTTCCCCGTCAATAAGAAGCTCCAGCTTTTGTCCCTTTGCGAGTCCCAGTGTCATCATGCCCATAATACTTTTTGCATTTACTGTCATAGTATCACGATGGATTTCAATGTTACTCACATACTGGCTTGCTAATTGAACCAGCATAGCAATTGGTCTTGCTCCATCCTCACCTAAACTGACGTCAATGTTCTTCCTTATCATGTTTTCCTCCTTGTAATCGCAGTCCTTGTGCTATCTCACTTAATTTGCGCAATCGGTGGTTCACCCCGGATTTTCCAATTGGCGGTTCTAACATCTGTCCCAATTCTTTCAGCGAAACATCCGGATTCTCCAAACGTAATTTCGCAATCTGCGACAAATTCTCAGATAAATTACCAAAGCCTATCGTATCATGAATATAACGGATGTCTTCCGTCTGTCTTGCTGCTGCCGAAACCGTCTTCTTAATGTTTGCGGTCTCACAATTTACCTGACGGTTAATGGAATTTCGCATTTCTTTCAAAATGCGAACATTTTCAAATTCCATCAGTGCCTTGTGCGCACCGACAACATTCAAAAAATCAACAATCGCCGCTCCTTCTTTCATGTATACGACAAAATTATGCTTTCTTTCTATCGTTTTTGCCTCAATTCCAAAAATACCCATAATCTCCAAAATCCGAGCAGCATGTTCTCTATCTCCAGCTGCGATTTCCAAATGATACCCACTGTTTGGGTCGGTAACGGAACCACTTGTCAAAAAGACTCCCCTTAAAAAAGCCCGGTTGCAACAGGCTTTTTGTCCAATACACTCCACCGAAAATGGCGAATATTCCTGCACTCGAATTGCTTTCATAAAGTCCCTTGCATCTTCATCTTCCAATAGAAAAAGTGAATATTGATGATGTCCGCTTACGGACACATCCGGCACAATATGAAAGACTCTCTTAACTAACATATAGCATTTCTTCGCAACTGTCAAGTTTTCTGTCACAAACTTAACCTGACATTCACCTTCTTCATTCATGTAAATCTGCCCACACACGGCAAAAAACGCCGCCAGTTCTGCTAACTGGCAATGTCTGGCTTTTCCCATTTGCCCAAGCAGTTCTTCTTTTACTTTTCCTGCGAACGACATATATATCTTAACCGGTCCTTCTCTATATCTCTATGCTCTTTCTTGCAGCCATATTCCGTGTTTGCATACTCCTCATACATCGCATTGGTTAATGTCACGGAACGATGCTTGCCGCCCGTACAGCCAATTGCAATCACCAACTGCGTTTTTCCCTCCGCAATGTAGTTTGGAATCAGAAAATCAAGCATATCTTTCATTTTGTTTCTAAACTCAACTGCCTTTGGTGAACTCATAACATAATCGTATACCGGCTTGTCATCTCCGGTAAGTGGTTTTAATTCATCCACATAAAAAGGGTTCGGTAAAAATCTCACGTCAAAAACCAAATCGGCATCCGAAGGAATTCCATACTTAAATCCAAAAGAAACAAATGTGAGATAAAAGTTGCAAAAATCCTCATGCTCCACAAAAATGCGGTCAATCTCCTGTTTCAATTCACGTATCAAAAGTGTCGTTGTATCAATGATGTAGTCCGCCCTTTTTTTCAGTTCGGAAAGAAGTGCTCTCTCATCTTCAATTGCTTTATCCATGCGGCCGCCCTGTGCCAGCGGATGCATTCTTCTTGTCTCTTTATAGCGCTTTACAAGAACTGACGTTGACGCTTCCAAAAATAAAATTTCCAGCGTATAACCTCTGCTTTTTAAATCATCCAGTACATGAGCGGCTTCTTTTAACGAACGATATCCGCCACGGATGTCAATGCCAAGTGCCACCCGCTCAATTTCCTCGCTGGAATCCTCCGTCAATTGAATCAACGTAGGCAGTAAAGACAACGGCAGGTTATCCACACAGAAATATCCATCATCTTCTAATATTTTCATTACGGAACTCTTTCCGGAGCCACTCATCCCGGTTACTATGACAAATCTCATGCAAAGTTCCCCCTTTTCTTATTATTCAAAACCAATCATGCGGACTTCCGGCTCTAACTTAACGCCAAATTCATCCATCACACGATTCTGCACATCACTTATTAACTGCGCCACATCTTTGGCAGTCGCCTCACCGCGGTTTACCACAAAGCCGCAATGCTTTTCGGAAACCTGCGCGTCACCCACACGGTATCCCCTAAGTCCTGCATCTTCAATCAGTTTCCCGGCAAAATATCCCTCCGGACGTTTAAATGTGCTGCCTGCACTCGGGTACTCTAACGGCTGTTTTTCGCGGCGTCTTTTATTTAACTCTTTGATTTCTTCCTGAATTTCTGCCGGATTTCCCTTTTCAAAAGAAAATGTTGCCTCTAAAACCAAATAGCCTTTTTGAAGAATCACACTGTTTCGATAGGAAAGCTGCAAGTCTTCTTTCTTAAGGACAACGCGCTCACCCTCTTTTGTCAATACTTTTGCACTCACAATGCAATCTTTGATTTCTCCACCATAGGCACCGGCATTCATCGCAACACCTCCGCCTAATGTTCCCGGAATTCCTCCGGCAAAGGCAAACCCCTTTAACCCTTTTGAAGCCAATCGAGATGCCATATAAGCTAACGAAACACCAGCCTGTGCCGTCACAACACCATCATCTGAGATTTCTATTTTTTCCAATCCCTTTCCAATTTCAATGATAACACCATCAAAACCGTCATCGGAAAAGAGCATATTACTTCCCTTTCCAATCACATAGTAAGAAAGTCCTTTTTCTTTTGCAAAATCCAGTGCCTCAATAATTTCTTCTTCTCGCTCCGGTATGAAATAGTACGCTGCCGGTCCGCCAATCCGAAATGTCGTATGAGTCCGCAGCGGTTCCTGTTCCAGTCGAATCATTTTTCTCTCCTTCTATTTAAAAAGCACCATTCGCACAGCACCATAAATGCCGGCATCATTGCCAAGTTCTGCCAAGTGAAAACTCTTGTTTTTCAAGGCAAACATGGAATTTTCATTATAATATTTTTCTACTACATCTAAAAGAATCTGTCCTGCTGCTGATACCCCGCCGCCGATAACAAAGGCTTCCGGATCTACCACATGAGCAACATTACTTAATGCAACGCCTAAATATCTGCCAAACTTCTCGACCACTTCCATGCAGTAAACATCGCCCTCTTTGGCACCATCAAAAACAGCTTTTGCCGTAACTTTTTCATCTGCCAAGTAAGAACCTTCCGGTACATTTTCTTTTGCCATATTCACAATTCCGGTTGCTGACGCATACTGTTCCAAACAGCCTTTGTTTCCGCATCCGCAGACACGAGTTTCATCCATATTAACTTTCATATGACCGATTTCTCCACCGGCACCTTTACAGCCGGTCAAAATTTTTCCCTGTAAAATGACACCGCCGCCAACGCCGGTACCAAGTGTCACCATGACAATACTGTCATAGCCTCTGCCGCCGCCTTTCCACATCTCACCAAGCGCAGCTACATTCGCATCGTTTCCAACTTTTACATTGCCAACGCCGGTTAAGCTTGCCAGTTTGTTGGAAACCGAGAATACATCCCATCCCAGATTGGCACATTTTAATACTGTTCCGTCAGCAGTAACCGGTCCCGGAATACCAACACCGATTCCTTTGATATTTCCCTCAAAGGTTTCTCTTTTTTCTTCGATACTATCTACAATATCTGACAGAATATACTTTCCATTATTTTTTCGTCTCGTCGGAATTTCCCATTTATCCAAAAGTTCTCCGGTATCTGAGAACATTCCCATCTTTACGGTCGTTCCTCCCACATCAACCCCAACATAATACTGTGCCATATCATCCGTCCTTTCTATGCCTTACCAAAGTTATTACTCGTCACACGGTTGTACAATTCTCTCGCTGCATTATATCCCATCTTCTTCTGTCGGTAATTAACCGCCGCCGACTCGCAGATAATGGCTACATTTCGTCCCGGTCGAATCGGAATCGAATGACAGACTACTTTATTTCCAAGGTATTCAATGTACTGCTCTTCCAATCCCATGCGGTCATATTCCTGCTCCTTGTTCCACTCTTCCAGCTGAATGACAAGGTCAATCGACTGTGTGTTTTTTACACTTTCTACACCAAAGAGTGTCTTGGCATCAATAATTCCAATGCCTCGCAGTTCAATGAAATGTCTTGTTATATCCGGAGCTGAACCAATCAGCGTCTCATCACTTACCTTTTTAATTTCCACCACATCATCAGAAACTAATCGGTGTCCTCTGTGAATCAATTCCAGCGCAACCTCACTTTTACCGATACCGCTCTCACCGGTAATCAGTACGCCCTCGCCGTAAATGTCAACAAGCACGCCATGAATACTGATTCTAGGTGCCAGTTCTACTTTCAGCCATCTCGTAACCTCAGCGGAAAATGCAGAAGTGTCAGCGTGCGACTGTAAAATCGGAATCTCATATTCGTTCGCCAACTGCAAAAACTCTTCCGGCACCGGCAAATCACGGCAAAAAACAATGCCCGGAACTTTGTAAGAGAGAATTCGTTTCATCTGCTTAAGACTTTCCTCAATTCCCTGCTTTTCCATATACGTATGTTCTACCTGACCGATAATCTGGATTCGGTGATGGTCAAAATAATCAAAAAAACCCGCAAGCTGTAACGCCGGACGGTTTACGTCTGACTGCGTAATTTCAATCGCCGAAATATCAACATCCGGTGTAAGATTTTTAACTTTCATTTTCTGGATAAATTTTTCTAGCCGCGAGGTGGCTGTGATGATCAACGGAGCAGGCTCAACACCTCTCATGGAGCTCTTTATCATCAATAACAGGGTCTCGGATGTTCTGGCTGAAAAGGGAATCAGGGTTTATAAGACCTTTGTGGGAGTCCCCCAGCTTTTCCGCCTTTACAATGAGGCACACGGACAATC
>OHAS01001009.1_pt1 | contig 23278 bp, 16 predicted proteins | sample 1577131 | NCBI WGS metagenome assembly OHAS01 (sample SAMEA3541566, study PRJEB24748) | human gut metagenome | biome: human gut; feature: human-associated habitat; material: faeces | place: China | collected 2012 | reverse complement strand
CTTTTAATAAAAATGGTACGCCACTAGCAACAGTACCAAATCCTAGTAAGGCAATCTTAACAGACATCCTATTGACTCCTTGAATTTTCTATAGTAGCTCCATTATAACAAAAACTTGAGCGTTTGACAGCCAATTGCCTTAAAAATTCTGAATTTTCATGACAGGATCTGCCTGTAGCAAGTTCTGGAAAAGAACATAGAATTTGTGGTACAATAAAGAAAATAATGAAAGCGGTGACACTATGAGTAAACGAAGAGTACCTAAAAAAATCAAAGTCCTACTTGGAATCAATGCACTCCTCTTGGTCTGTATCTTTATTTGTAGCTTTCTTCTAATCAAGCGGATCACTCAGCCGAGTGATGGAAATACCAGCGGCACTGCCATGACGCGCTCGCTAGATGAACACAGTTCCTCTATCGAGTGGACCCGAGTGAAAAAACCGGTCAAACTGCCCATCCTCATGTACCACTCCGTGCACAATATGGCCGAGTCTGAAGCTGCCAATGCCAATCTGATTGTCGATCCAGAAACCTTTGAAAGCCAACTAAAGGCCCTGAAAAATGCGGGTTACTACACATTGACGCCAGAGGAAGCCTATCGCATCCTCGCTAAAAATGAAGTCCCCAAAGGAAAGAAATATGTCTGGCTGACCTTTGATGATGGTGTCGAGGATTTCTATACCATCGTCTATCCGCTTCTTAAGAAATACAAGATGACCGCCACTAACAATATCATCACGGACTTTACCCAAAAGGAAAAAGAAAATGTCCTGACCTTTGACCAAATCAAAGAGATGAAAAAAGCTGGCTTGACCTTTGAAAGCCATACGGTCAATCATCCAGACCTAGCCAATTCCAGTCTTGAGACCCAAAAGAATGAGCTGGTCGCTTCTAAACGCCTGCTGGATAAGGTGCTGGATCAAAATACTAGCGTTATCGTCTACCCATCTGGTCGCTACAGCCAGGTCACGATCGACCAAGCCAAGAAAGCTGACTACAAACTTGGCCTCACCACTAAAAATGGACTAGCCAGCTCCGCTGATGGACTCTATTCCCTCAAACGAGTCCGGATCCTTCCAACCACTACAGGAGAGGACCTCCTAGCCATGATCCAAGAATAAAGAAAGCCCCCTGTCTGAGATCATCGTTTTCAGACAGGGGCTTTTTGTTAGAGTTCCTTATAAAAAATTTTTTAATCGTTGATTCATAAACTGTAATAGGATTCAAAAATTCTTAAAAGAGCTTCATTATTGATTCGCTATAGCCTTCGACTTTCTTTTATAAATGCTCAAAACAATTGCAAATGACAACAACTGCCAAAGAATAATTCTCACTATCTGCAAGCTATCTGATTCAGAATTTGAGACAACATGAACCAGATTTGAAGCAAGATTGTTGAAAAGATGATCTCCTAGTCCTAGCCACAAGGAACCTGTCATTTTGTAAAGTAAAGACCATTTGATACTCATCATTCCCGCTAGGATAACATAGCCAATTCCCATAACAATAAGATTTAAGAGTGACGATTCTTCTTGAAGATAATCTCTTAAGGGCATTGCCAAATGCCATATTCCAAATAGGAAGGCTATAAAGAATAGACTCTTGCGGTAAGAAATCCCTTCAAGAATTTTTGTGAAAAGGCCACGAAAAACTCCTTCTTCCATCCACACGTTTATCAGGTTAAATAAGACACTTAACAAGATAAACAAAATACCTGCTTGTGTTCCTTTTTCATCAGTTAAAGAGAAACCACTCGCATAAAATGATAAGTGAACATTGCCATGAAGAAACAAGAGAACAATACACTCAACTGTATATGCAAAGATGGAGCATACTAAGCCAAAAAGCAGGCCATTTCCTATACCTCTTACAATTCCATTAGGTGTAAAACCAATATCCATCCATCTTAATTTGCTAATTGAAAGAATTCCCCACAAAAAAAGTATTCCAAAAATCTTGTGTAGAAAATTCTCCGATAAAAAAGTTTCATCTGTCCTCATATAGAAGTATTCGAATAGCCTTGCTACTGAACAGATAACAAATATAATTGAACAACTTAAAATAGGGCTTTTCAATAGTCTATTTAGCATATCTTCCTTTCAAATGAGTCTTTTATAAAAATTAATTTCAATATTTTACTCAGTCCAATTATCTATTTTCCAGATTTCGAGAGAACGAATGACCCTATTTTTTTGACGACGGCTATTACAACTAAGACCATCGCATACAATAAAAACGGAGGAATTAACAGTAAAGCGATTTTCCAGCCTTTGAAAAAAGCGAGTCCTTTTGTGGATTTAGTTGATTTAGCTGGTTTGACTTCTACCAGCTTCATTCGCAATAATTTCAAAGTGACTTCTTCTTGTCTTGCATCAAGCGAAACACTCTTTTCTCCTGAGTTTTCACTATCTAGATAGGCCTGAGCCATTCGGACCAGATACAATCTCTCATCTTCTTTCGCAATGGTACGAAATAGCTCCATTGCCTTATTTCTATTCCCTTTGAGATATTCATTGACTGCCTTCAGATACATAGATTCCAATTGAGAGAACTTGTTGTTTGTCACTTCCTTTAGAACAGCATCATTGGGCTCTTTTTTGACCAGTAGATCATAGCGAGCTCTGTATGCCATCTTGAGTGGTTCATAATCTGCTAAATAGTCAGAGAGCAATTCCTCGAACTCATCTTCCTTCAAATCAGGTCTAGAAAATAAGTTTGCATTCAATAGAATTTCGTTTAATTTTACTTGTTCAACATCTGTAAACTTTTGATTCTTTTTGAGTTCGTCTACAACTGCTTCAATGGATCCAAAGTCACCAATCCTATAGAAATAGAAAATAGTGGTAATCTGTACACGCGCTTTAATAGTTTTGATACTCTTTCCTTTTTGGTTCAGAATATAGCTTGCCATCAAGTCAAGATTGATATCCTCGTAGATAAGACTATTCAACTTTTTGACTAAAAGAGTATCTTTAATGATAACTAGAATCAGCTCCATCAGTAAGTAAATCATAAAACAAATGGTCGCGATCCTTTTACTTTGGGTCACTTGCACGATATATAAAAACGGTAAGGCTAGAATGACCAATAGGACTATCACTGGAATATTATAGCGTCTTCTTAGTTCTTTATAATCTTTAACCATAAATCTCCTTCGTTATTATTAATTATTAGATATGATGAGTCTCCTATCAACCTCATTTGATTTTGCTTTGATAAGAACTTTGACTTACAATCGTCCAAATCAGCAACAAAGTTACTAGTACTAGTGTTACTAGAACACTTTTTCTTTTCAAATTGTTTCTAACCCTTTCTAGTCTGGATGATTAGAAGACCAAGCCTGCAATTCATCGTAGGATTTTATTTGTGTTTTCTCACCAGTATTTGGATCCGTCGCATAGACCTCTAACACATCCTGCCCCTTTGGTGCAAACCAATGAAGAACTCTATCAAACCACTCTTTGGTTGAGTACTGTTTAGGTCTCATATATAAACGAGCTAAATTCTTTATATCCTTAGCCATTTCCGGATAGTCTTGTGCAAAATTTGTATTGGAAATATCTATCTTTTCACGATCTTCTTTTGAAAGTAAGGTATCAATATAACCAGCTGTGAATTTCAAATGGTACTTCTCTTTCATAGCTTGTCGAATGTTATTATATACATTCCCCTTTGACAATTCCTGCTCAGCGGCAGAAAAAGTTGATTTTCCATAATCCTCAAAATTTTCAAGATCTTCAATTTTTTGATTCGTAATATCAACTATGATTTTTCTACTATCATTATTTCCAACTTTATACAAAGTTACCGGTATGTAATCCTTGTTATCTGCATAATACTGACTGATATCGTACGCGCCTCGATACTCTTTTTTCCCTAATAATTGATATACTTCCGTCTTTTTACCTGGAAAGCCAGACGCATTCAAATCATAAGAAATAATATTAAAATACTCATCTTTTGCAATTTTAGGTGAACCATTTTTCTCTCTATCAATCATACTTTGATTGATCTCTTTTTGATGGACATCCAAGACCGAAATATAATCTTGACCGAATGCTATCCCACCTATCCCATCTTTTTGAGCAACAAATACAAATTTATTATCATCAAAAAGATGAATTGTAGGTTTCTCAGTTTTCGCATCAATATATTTCTGCTTGGTTTCTTGCTGACTCGTTTTTCCATGCTTTTGAACTTGCTTCAACAAGTAGAAAGATCCTATACTTACTAAAAGGACTAGCAATCCTACTACTTTCTTTTTCACTCGTTTCATTTCAACCTCCACGCTCGTAGTCAACTCCTACCATGATACCGAAATTTTTCGACTGGGGCAACTTCCTCACTAGTTGGAAATAGTTGCAAGAAAAAACCACCTCTCGGTGGTGATTACTTTTTCTTTTGTGGAAAGAGGGGCAGGCCTAGGGTCGCGATCTTCTCAGCGGGGATCTTCATGCCATCCTTGATCCATTTGGAGATGACAGAGACAATGGCTGAGCTCCAGAAGGAATTGAGGTAGCTGCCAGCGCCATTCGAGGAGCTGCCATTTCGTTTTTCTAAAAAATCATAGACTGCCTTGGTCAAGAGCCGCTCGAAATTGTAATCAATAGCCAGGCTAATGATCTTGGCTTCTTTCTTGACTTCCTTAAAGAGGTAGACCCAGACCTGGTAGAGGTCTGTCTTGAGGTTGTAGCCATCTAAAGACTTGGTAATCTTTGCGATACTAGATTGAAAGATGGACTCTAGAATCTCTTCCTTGGAGTCATAATTTCGGTAAAAGGCCGCGCGAGAGACACCTGCACGCTGAACCAGCTCAGAGATGGTGATCTTTTTCAGATCTTTTTTCTCCAACAATTGCAGGAGAGAGATTTCGATGGATTCCCGTGTAATCGCATTGTTTTCTCGGTTAAATCGTTTGAGATTTTCCAAGGATTTCTCGGATATTTTTCTTTCTGCCATAACATTTACTTTCTATCTGTCTCACCTGATGATATCTGCTTGGATAGCATTGTACTTCATGATATAATTGTAAAAGAAGACATACTACTTGTCAATGTACATTTTTATACAATTATGAGGTATGAACTGATGAAATGGAAAATTATTGCGGATTCAGGCTGTGATTACCGCTCTTTGGACAATCTGGCACCGGATACGGAGTTTGTCAGTGTCCCATTGACCATCCAAGTGGGAGAGACTATCTACACAGATGAGGCCCAACTCAATATCGATCAGATGATGGAAGAGATGTATGCGACCACGACAGCTTCTAAGTCTGCCTGTCCGAGTCCGGATGATTATATGAAGTCATTTGAAGGGGCTGAAAATATTGTCATAGTCACCATCACTGGAACCCTTTCAGGTAGCTACAATAGTGCTGAGGTGGCCAAGAAGATTTATTTGGAAGAGCATCCAAATACCAATATCCACGTCATTAATAGCTTGTCAGCTGGGGGTGAGGTGGACCTGATCGTTCGCAAGCTCAATCAGTTGGTCGCTGAAGGTCTCGATTTTGATCAAGTGGTCGATGTGATCACGACCTACCAGTCTAAGACGAAGTTGCTCTTTGTTTTGGCCAAGGTTGATAATCTGGTCAAAAATGGGCGTCTCAGCAAATTGCTCGGAACTGTTGTCGGGCTCCTCAATATCCGTATGGTCGGGGAAGCTAGTAAGACGGGTACCCTTGAGTTGCTTCAAAAAGCACGGGGCCAAAAGAAAGCGATCAAGGCAGCTTTTGATGAATTAATCAAGGCAGGCTATAATGGTGGACATATCACCATCGCCCACCGCAACAATGAAAAATTTATCGAGCAGTTCTCTGAATTGGTCCGTGAAAAATTTGCCCGTGCAAACATCGAAGTCCTTCCTACTTCCGGACTATGTAGTTTCTATGCCGAAGAAGGCGGGCTCCTCATGGGCTATGAAATTTAAGTTTCCACTAAAAAAGAGGCTGGGACAAAAGTCCTAGCCTCTTTATTGTTTTTGGATTGTCGAGCAAGACGCAGTGGTTGAGTGGGCTCTACCACGCTGATTTCATCAGCTTTTACAGCCCTACTCAACTGTGCGGAGGCGGGACGACGAAATCGAATTCTAACGAATTACCGATTTCTGTCCCACTCTCTCTTTTTATTCTCCGATCTCTTGGTAGAGAATCCGGATTTTTTTGCGGTAGATGGTATAGCTGATTCCTGCTCCGATTAACAGGATGACACTATAAAGGATCACAGCCAGCAGGGTGCTGACGGAATGATAGGTCCAAATAAAGCTGACAATGATCAAGAGAAACATCACAAAGAGAAAGACAATCAAGAGAATAGACTGAAGAACTGCATTCCCACGATGACGGGTCATCAACTCCGTGATATTGGTCCAATTGGTGCTAAAATTTTGAAAATCTTTGACATAGTCTCGAATGCAGATCGGAATAGTCGTTACGACCCAGATCAATAACATAGCTAGGATAGCCAAGGGATGGACGCCAAAATAGAGACAAACGCCAACTAGAAGTATGACAGGAAGGATGGATTGCACCAGATAGAGCAACCAAAACTTCATGAAGAGATAGCGTTTGAAATCAATAGGGAGCGATCTCAAGTACTCAAAGTTTTCGCGCTCTAGCGAAATACCAATACTGGTCAAGCCTCCAAAACTATTGAAAACACCGATCAAGATGGCAACAAGGGTCAGTGGCACCAGATACTGGGGCGTCAAGTAAGGACTGAGGCCTCCTATATTTTTTGATGCTCCTGCTGCTCCACTGAGGAGGAAAATATATGGCAGAATACTCATCATCAAGAGGACTTGCACCATAAGTGTTCCATCGCTCAAGAGTCTACGATGATACTGAATGACAAATCGTCTAAAGGAGTCTTTCTGACCAACATGGAGCACTTTCACGCGCTCTTTAACGGTTTGGTTGGTCGCAACTGCAAGGGCCGCGTCATAGAACTGCGGGATCACGATTTTGCGAACCAGGCCGATCAAGACCAGAAGGACCAGGATCCAGCCCAAGAGGCCAAGGATCGCTTCTCCATCAAAAGGATGGAGAATGAACTGATGAAAGGCAACAAAAGGTGGAAATAGAATGGGAATATCCGTTCCACCCGACACCTCTACCCGGTGAGTTTGGACTAGATTGAGATAGAGATAAGCTCCTAGACTCAGAAGGGAACCAATTCCGACCATGATGTTGGAGACCAGGGTCGTATGTTTTTTAAAAAACACGGTCTTGGTGATCAAATGAGCTAGTAAGATCGTCGCTAAAAATAGAACGCCTAAGAGAATTAAGGCACAAAAGAGTCCTAGCAGGATCCCTAACGGATTGAAGCCGCCTGCTTGCACAGGCAGGATCAGAAAATAGCTGACCAAGGGAAGGATAGCCATGAGGAGGGTCAGGATGACCGAGATACTCTTTCCAGCAATGACTTCCGCATCTGAAAAGGCATAGGGCCGATAAAACTGGAGGTCCTTGCTTTCATAAAAGACATTGTAAAAACTCATAAAGCCTTGGGAAATGGTCATCAAGGAAAAGAGGGCGACCATATTGACAAAGAAGGCTGGTTGATGGACAAAATCATAGATGCTAAAGAGCAAGCCAAATATGAGGAAATAGACCAATCCTAAAAAGAGGTAGTTGAGCACCGATTTGCGGGCGACATTGAGTTTGACGTCCGGTTTTTTGGCCTGTTTGGCACGTAATTTTGCGATCTGAGCAGGCTGACTGGCATAGATGATATTAACATTGACCAGCTGCCGGATGATCTTAAGACGCATGATCGCCACCTTCTTCCTTCCGACCCGCTAAGCTGAGATAGATACTTTCCAGACTTTGTTCGGGGTGCTGGCCCTTTAATTCCTCAATCGTTCCATAGAAAATGAGATTTCCTTTTTTGAGAATGGCGATTTTATCACAGAGTTGTTCGGCCACTTCTAAGACGTGGGTAGAGAAAATAACCGTCTTGCCGCGATCCGCATGCTGGCGCATCATTTGTTTTAAATCGTAAGAAGCCTGTGGGTCCAAACCGGTCATCGGTTCGTCCAAGACCCAGATATCTGGATCGGACAAAAGGGCTGCAATGACGAAGACCTTCTGGCGCATCCCATGTGAAAAGGATTCAATCACTTCATAGCGATGGCTCTGAAAATCAAAGATCCTAAGAAGCTCCTCTAAGCGTTGGTCACAGTCTTTCTGACTCATATCATAAGAGGTCGCAACTAACTCCCAGAATTCATTGGCTGTGAGACGCAAGAAAAGATCTGGCGAATCTGCCACATAACCGATCTTCTTTTTGATCGCCAGTCGATGGCTATAGAGGTCCTGACCATCCACTTCAATGGATCCAGTGGTTGGGGTAATGACACTGACCAGGCTCTTAATCGTCGTGGACTTTCCAGCTCCGTTGTGGCCAATCAGGCCGACAATTTGCCCATCCTCGATGGTCAGATCCAAGTGGTTGAGGGCAATGTGCCCATCGTAATCTTTGGTAACTCCGTGAAATGTAATCATGTTAACTCCCTAATTGATCCTCATTGGGACCGGTTTTTCTTATTTTGTTGATAAGCGATCATCGAAATGGTAGAGCAATTCTAGTAAATAGTTTGGAATGGTCTCCAAGAAGTCTTCTTTGTAGACCCGCTCTCCTCGCTTATGCAATTCTTTACCCCATGGTCCTAGATTAACTGCTGGGACCTGAATGTGGGCAATTTTTTCCAGATCCAGATCATAGACCTGAGCTGGTGTGGCTAGGCTATCTAGGACGACTTGATAAGAGGCCACATCCTTTTCTAAGGCACAATAACTGGTGTCGTTAATCCCCATAAAGTATTCTTCGACTTTTAAGAGGTAACCTCTTGTGTCCAGATACTCGCGGTAATCAGTGATGAGGGACACGATATTGAAATCGGTATTATCTAAAAAGCGGCAGTTCATGGAAGGATAATATGGGGGCGCAAAACCGATGACTACCATGGGATCTTTATCTCCGAGAAACTCAAGGAGTCGCTGGATTTGCTGAATCGCAAGGCTCTGGTAGCTGGTCCCATTACGAAAATCTTGCTCCGCTTTTTGGTTAGATATTTCTTTAAAGGCTTGGTAGCCCTCTAAGGCTTGGCAACGTTCCTCTAGTTCTTGATAGGTGATGACTCTTGGCCTTGCAATAATATGGTCTTGGCCAGCCTGATCCTGCAAGTGCTCGTACTTCTTGTAAAAGGCGTCCAAGGCCTCTTGACTTAGCTCATAGATTCGTTGCAAGAGCTCTTGAGGTGTTTTCTTCAAATGCAATACACTGAAATAACCAGCCGCATAAAGTACGGTCGATACGTCGTACTGCTCCTTCAAATCTCTGAGATAGGACCAAGAAGGAAGGGGAGACGTTTCTCCCAGCGCCTGATCTGCCAGATCGGGATGAAGATCCAGCTGGCTTGCAATGGCTACTAAGAGGGACAAGGCATTGATCCCTTTAAGGGGCTCCTTCATATGGGACAAGACACCTTGCGCCACAACGACCGGCATGAGTTTGCCAACTGTACCAATGTGAAGGACCTTTTCTTTTCCTACTTCCGATTCAAAGGGCTCTGAATCCACTGCTAATACATAATTCAGATCAAAGGTTTCCTGCAAATCTGTGAGGAGACCCAAAGCTCCTCGCATCCCACGTGAATAGGATTCCTCATCTCCAACAGAGAGATAGAGCAGATTGACCTGACCTTCTGAGGGAGCTGCTGCATAGGCTTCCAGAACTCCCAATTGCAGGGCCAAGGCTGCTTTCATATCGCAAGAGCCTCTGCCAAATTTCCATTCTCCAGAAGCTAAATCTGCCTGCATATCGGGTCGCCTATCCAATGTTTTCAAGGCTTCTGCTACTTGATCAGAATCGAGCGCGATCTCCGACAAATTTCCATAGTCTTCTAAATCGACTGTATCATGGTGGTGGAAAAGGATAACTGTTTTTTTCTTGCCCTTATCGACCAAGGCCCAATTGACCGACCGATGGAAGTGATCCTGAGGCACCTGATAGCGCCCAAAGTGGTCCGGATGTTCCTTGAAATAGGGGATCTGGCCAATCCGTTGATCCAGGTAAGCTTCGATTCCTTGCTCGGTCTCCGTGTTGGTGAAGCTTGGAATCGCCAAGGCTTCGGTAAAAATCGTTTCGATGCTCTCTCTATTGGTGGTTTTCACTTTCTCTCCATCCTTTTTTTCTATTATTCATCTTTGTGAGCTTTGCCAAGTGACAAGAGGCTGGTGAGCATGAGTCCTAGGAAGCCAAAGAGAGTCCAAGGGCTTGTTGCTTGACCTGTTTTTGGAAGGCTCGGTTGGCTTGTCGCTTCGATCTTATCTTTATCAGCTCTTTGAGCCAATTCTTGTGCAGTTTCTTCTTTTTGTTCCTTACGGAAGTCCATCGGATCCCGACCATGGCTTGGTTTTTGAGGGATTTCAGAAGCAGCTGGATTAGTTGGCGTCATTGGATTACTTGGAACAATTGGTTTTTCTGCTTGATCTACTGGACTTGGGTCTTGTTCAGGATCTACTTTTGGTTGAATGGTTGCAATTGGCAAGATCCGATCTGCCAATGTGGCATACTCTGTATCTTTTTCGCTCGGTTGATAACGGAACAAGAGAGACCGACTGTTTTCTACGATTGGAATCGTTGCAGAAATAGAATCTGTCTTGAAGGTCACTTCATAAGGATCTGCAAAATAGATGTAATCCGGATCATAGGTGTGCAAACTCAAAACCAGTCGATGGCCTTTTTTCACTGTATAGAGATTTGGTTGCAGATACATGGTGTAATCATGATATTCGTTTTCTTTCAGATCAATAGAATGACTAGAACTTGCTGAGTCATAGCGAGATGCTGGATTAGCCAGATTCATCCAACCACGCGCAATCACCACACTCTTAACCTTGTGGGTCTTGTAACGTTTGAGAGGCAAGGTTTCAAGGTTGCTACCATTCCAGTAGCCTGTCTCATCGATGGTTTCCTTGTCCAATGTGCGCGTGCTATAACCGTCTTTGTCATAGGTGATTTCTTCTTTGACCACATCAAAGTCTTCGTCTGAGACATCCATCAGGGTCGCACTGACATGCGCATGGTTTTTGTCTCCCTTGACAAATGCGGCGCTAAAATGCACCGGAATATGACCTTTGATGGTGACATCTTGATCAACTGGTGCTGCATAGGAAGCTGCTACTTCTGAGGAATGGAAGGCCGCATCTTGGTTACGTGTAGTCCAGTTATTTCCTGTACCATAGTAATCACCAGTTACTGTCACATCCTCCCGTTTGGAGTAGATACGAGCGGAGATAGCATTGCTGGTATCCCATTTATCAAAACGACGCCATTTACTTGGATCCAAATTGTCCTGAGCTGTTACTTGTGGAAGGTTTTCAATCCCATTTTCAATACCGTAGAGGTAATGGCTATACCAGAGATTCATCAGGTCATTAAAGGCTTGGCCTGCGACTTCTGTCCCTGACCAACGAGTAGATGGATAGATGTGATTGCCCTGGTGGAGCAAGACCTTGGCATCGATTCCCGCCTTCTTATAGGCTTCTAACATGAGTTCAAAATGTTTGGGTTTAACATTGTCATCATTGAGCCCTTGGATGATGAGAGGGGCTGCTTTCAAGTTGGCTGCGTTGAGCGTGTAGTCGCGTTTGGCATATTCTTGGTTATAATTATGACCATCCTTGTGTTGGAGCTCATTGAGCTTGGTGATATAGGCTGCATAGTAATCCTTGACCTTGTCCCAATCTTCCTTATCAAGGATTCGGCCTGAGGTATAGACAGATAGCCAAGATAGGTCATTGGAAGCTCCGGTATCAAGAGGAGATCCTTGGCTGTTGAAATGGTCATACCAACTAGCAATCCCTGCAGCTGGCACAATAGTCTTGAGGCCTTCCACACCAGTAGAAGCCACACCAAATGTTGTCGTACCTGCCCAAGATAAACCAGTCATAGCGACGTTTCCGTTGGACCAGTCTGCCTTGACCTCGTGGTTACTAGTCTTATCAGAGTAGGCTTTGCGTTTGCCGTTAAGCCACTCCACGATATTTTTATAAGCAGCTACTTCAAGGTCAGAGCCGGTTGTATTGATCCCGTCTGATCCTTTTGAGCCCAAACCACTGCTGGTCACCACTGCATAACCACGAACTAAGAAATAATTGTACCAGTTGAGATTTTCGTAATCATAATGCGTATAATCTTCAGAACTTTCACGCGGATTGACGTAGTACCAATCCTTTGGATCAGTCGCTTTGGCTACTTCTTCTGTCGTAACAGTCTTGGTTGCTTGGCGTTTGGCAGGTTTTTCATAGAGCTTGCCCATATCGAAGTTTCCACCTTCTTTGAGACCAATTCCCTCTAAGGTGCGCTCTTCTGTTGTTCCTGTTACATAAGGGCTGGCTTCAAAGATGGACGCAGCTTTATAGTCCCCATTGACAGCAGCTTTTGGCACCTGCACGAAGGTCTTGACCAAGTCAGGCTTGCCATCTCCGTCCGTATCATAATCAGTTTCCACATAGACAATATAGCGGACGATGTCACTCTTGTCATAGGAGTAATGCTCCGGATCGTCCCCTGGCGTAAATGGGAAAATAGGTTGTGCTTTGCCATTCAAAAAGAGAGGTGTCTTCTTGTCAGCTCGGTAAGCGGCACGGAGCTGTTTGGCTACATCAACCATCGAAGTGAGATTAGTAACTGGAGCAGAACCCTCCGCTCCTTCCTTGACCATCCCTAGGCTCTTGGCAAAAGCTAATCGGTCTTTATCAGTAGATCCGACTTGATTTTCCTTGCTTGAAGCCCAGTTCAATAGTTGATTGACTGCCTCCGTCACAGTGACTTCTTTTTCACGATCCTGGTCGGTTACAGTTGCACCAGTAATTTCAGCCAAGTCTCCTTGGGTTACTTTTGAAGTCGCGCGCTCCTCTTGACTGCCAACGGTAGGCGTCGCAGGCGCAGGGCTTGGCTGATTGGCTAGAGTGGACTCAACAGTTGGGGCGCTCACTACCGCTGGACTTGACGCAGGTTCTTCATGTAGCTCAGTTGTCGGAGCGGTTGGTGAAGTGGTTGGTCGGTTAGTTTCTGAAACCTCTTCCACTTTTTCAGGCTGTACAGTTTCTTTAGTGTCTCCTTGGGTTGAGGGCACTGTTTCAGTAACTTCAGAACTTGCCGTAGAAGGAGTTACCGTCTCCTCAGTAGTTGTGCTGCTTACTTGGTCTGCTTGCACATGCTGGGCGAGTACAGCAGGACTAATCAGTAAACCTGCAACAAGTAGAGAAACAAGAGTTGTTTTTTTCATAAATGGTCTCCTTTCACCATTTTCAAAGTCAGTCCTAGCGGAACCCGACTCTATTATGTTATATTCTTACTTCATTTCTTTCATGTATGCGATTTCTTTTCCAGAAAGGGCTTGCTTCCAGCGCAAACGTTTGTCGCATCCAACTATTTTTGGTAAAATAGGGACATTCACATGAAAGAAGAAATAACGATGGAAAATCAAACCTTAATGCAATATTTTGAGTGGTATTTGCCCGCTGATGGGAACCACTGGACGCGTCTTGCTGAAGATGCGCAACACTTAGCAGACTTGGGTATTCGCAAGGTCTGGATGCCACCTGCCTTTAAAGCTACTTCTAACAATGACGTTGGGTACGGAGTCTATGACCTCTTTGATTTGGGCGAGTTCGATCAAAAAGGAACGGTTCGTACCAAATACGGTTTCAAAGACGATTATCTTCAAGCCATTCAAGCCCTCAAAGATGCAGGGATTCAACCAATGGCCGATGTCGTTCTCAACCATAAAGCTGCTGCCGATGGCTTAGAGGAATTCGAGGTCGTTGAGGTCGATCCGATGGATCGAAACAAGGTTCTCACTGAACCCTTCACCATTCAAGGATGGACCAAATTCACCTTTGATGGCCGAAATGGCGCCTATAATGACTTCCACTGGCATTGGTACCACTTCACCGGCACTGACTACGATGCTTCACGTAATAAGAATGGGATCTACCAAATCCAAGGGGACAACAAAGGTTGGGCTCATGGAGATCTGGTAGACAAAGAAAACGGAAACTACGATTACCTCATGTACGCCGATATCGATTTCAAACATCCCGAGGTTATAGAAAATCTCGACCAATGGGCTGAATGGTTTATCGAAACAACAGGGGTTGAGGGCTTCCGTCTGGATGCCGTCAAGCACATCGACTCCTTCTTTATGAAGAATTTCATCCACAATATCACCAAAAAATATGGAGAAGATTTCTACGTCTTTGGTGAATTTTGGAATGGCGACACAGAAACCAACGATGAATACTTGGAAAGCATTGATTACCTGTATGACCTGGTCGACGTAGCCCTCCACCAAAATCTCTTCAGAGCTAGTCAAGAGGGTGAAAATTTCGACCTTCGAACTATTTTTGATGGAACACTAGCGCTCAATCATCCTGAACAGGCCGTAACCTTTGTGGATAACCATGACACCCAACGAGGGCAAGCCTTGGAATCTACGATCCAAGAATGGTTTAAGCCTGCAGCCTATGCCTTGATTTTACTTCGTGAAGCTGGTTTGCCTTGTGTCTTCTATGGAGACTACTACGGGATCGAGGGCCAATTTGCGCAAGAAAGTTTCCAAGAGGTCCTCGATCGCCTCTTATGGGTTCGTAAAGATCTGGCCTATGGGGAACAAACAGACTACTTCGATGATCCTAATTGCATCGGTTGGACACGTTCAGGTACAGAAGAATCAGCACCAATCGCCTGCTTGATTTCCAATAACCAAGCTGCTACAAAAGTCATGGATATCGGCTCATCCTACGCAGGCCTCACCTACTATGATGTCCTAGAAAATTGTAGCGAAACTGTCCAAGTTCAAGAAGATGGTACTGCTGAATTCCCAGTGGCAGAGCGCTCCGTCAGTGTCTGGGTAGCCCAAGATACAGAAGGCCAATAACCTTTATATGTAATGTTCTCCTAGGATCTACATCTTCCTAGGAGAATTTTTTCCTGTAAAAATTTTATAGGAAATACAGCTTCATTTTAGCACTATAAGAAAGCGCTGTCAATGGGTGTCGCGTCTATTTGAAAGAAATAAAGAGCATCAAAAAACTCGTTTTCCAGTTTGGAAAACGAGTTTTTTTTTAGCTCAATTCTGCAATGATTTCTTTCAATTGGGCTTTCGTATGAACTCCAGCCACTTGTTTGACAACTTGTCCATCTTTTTTAAAGAGAAGAGTTGGGATCGACATGATACCGAATTGACGTGCTGTATTTGGATTTTCATCTACATCCATCTTACAGATTTTCAAATCATCTTCATGTACTTCTTCTGCCAACTGATCCAAGATTGGAGCTTGCATGCGGCATGGACCGCACCAAGTTGCCCAAAAGTCAATCAAGACAAGGCCTTGGCTGGTTTCTTGTTCAAAAGTTGCATCTGTGATTACGTGTGCCATATTTCCTCCTTTTTCAGTAGTGACTACTGATTCTGCATTTCTACTTTTATTTTACACTAAATGATGCCATTTTAGAAATATTTGCTACGGGGACTCCTCAGGCATCTTCTCTCTTTTTGCGCCAAAAGATGAAGCTAGAAGCTGTTAGGCTGATCACCCCTAAGAGACCCAGAGCATGGTCTTTGCTCCCTGTTTGAGGTAGCGTATGGTCTGCTTGCTCTCCTCCTACTGCAGGTGTCACTTCTTGAGGATCTTCTGCAAATTCTTGTGAAACAAATTGAGGTCCATAAGATACAGCTAGTGTAAGATGAGATTGCTCTTGTCTTGCTGATCCTGTTTGCATCTGCTCTTCTTTTTCAGGAAGAGTTTGGTTTGGTTGAACAAAGTATTCTGGGCTTGGAAGCCTATATTCTTCCTTGTAGTGCACTTCTGGAGCGACTAAAGCAGCTCCTTCTATTTCTGGCAATTTCGCATAGTCAGTATCTGTTGCACTCGGTACATAGGCTGCCTTTTGGGCGCGGGTCTTTTCAACAATTGGAATCGCCGCCTGGATAGAATCTGTCTTGAAGGTCACTTCATATGGATGCTCCACCGTTAAATCAGATGGATCATAGGTGTTAAAGACTAGCGCTAACTTGTGACCTTTCTTAACCGTATAGAGATTTGGTTGGAGATAAACCGTGTAATCGTGGTATTCTCCCACCTTTGGCTCAATGCTAGCGCGTGAGCTTGCTGAATCGTAGCCAGACTCAGGATTGGCAAGGTTGATCCATCCTTTCGCAATCACCTTGTACTTGGTCTTGATGGTTTCGTATTCGGCAACAGATAGGTTGCTTAAATTGCTTCCCATCCAGAAACCGTCTGCTGTTTTATCTTGCTTGACGCTACCATTTCCTACCACGTCAAAGTCCTCATCTGCCACATCTACCAAGAGGGCATTGATTTGGAAATTCTTTCCTTGACCCTTGGCAAGAGCTGCCTTGAAATGAACGGGGATGTGGCCCTTGATCGTAGTGTCCTCAGTAACATCAGAAACGAAGGTCAGATTGGCCTTAGAAGAGGCTTTGCTGACTGTTTCATTGCGGTTAGCGATCTCAACACCTGCAGCAGCATAATCGCTAGAAATGGTTTCTTCTAGCCGTTTAGAGCTTGCATTCAAGAAGAGACGTTGACTGCTCTTCCAGTTATCATAGCTGGTCCACTTGCTTGGATCATAGTTGTTTTGAGCTAGAACCGCTGGCAAGCTTTCGACGTGATTGTCCACTCCGTAGAGGTAATGGGTCAGCCAGGTATTGAGCAAATCATAAAAGTCCTGACCATTGGCGGTGATGCCGTATCCCCTTGACATAGCCGCTGGGTAGACGTGATCTCCTTGGTGAAGATAGAGCTTGACATCTTGTCCTGCTTTCTTGAGGGCATCGTACATAAGTTCAAAGTGCTTGGTCTTGACATTGTCATCATTCAAGCCATGGACGATCAGGGCGCTGGTCTTGAGATTTTCCGGATGAAGGGTATAATCCCGCTCCTTCCAGACATCACTGTAGTTACGATCATGGGCGTACTGGTCTTTGTTCAATTGGTTGATGTAGTTGGAATAGTTTTGCCAAATCCCTGCCCAGTCGTCTTGGTCCAGCATCCGCGTGCTAACGTAGAGGGATAGCCATGAAAGATCACTATAAGGCGCATTGCCAAACTGGGTTCCTTGGCTATTGAAATAATCATACCAAGAAGCAATCCCTGCTGCTGGAACGATGGTCTTTAGGCCTTCTACGCCTGTCGCTGCCACACCAAAGGTCGTGGTTCCAGCCCAGGAGAGACCTGTCATAGCGACATTGCCTGTTGCCCAGTCTGCCTTGATTTCAACATTGCTAGTCTTATCGGTGTAGGCCTTGCGTTTGCCATTGACCCATTCGATGATATTCTTGAAGGCATTGATTTCGAGATCAGAACCTGTGGTGTTAAATCCTTCTGATCCCTTGGTACCAAGTCCCGCACTCGAGATAAAGGCATAGCCTCTGACCAAGAAATAGTCGTACCAGTTCAGATCTTCGTAGTCATAGATATACTCGTAGGGACTGTAGTAATACCAATCCGATGCCTTAGCTTTTTTGGCTGCTTCTACTGTTGTTTCACTGCTTACTGGCTGTCTCTTTGCAGGTTGGCTGTGAAGTTTCTTCATATCATAGCTACCGTCCGTTGGAAGCCCCAGACTTTCAAGGGTCACGTAGTTTTCATCAAGTGTCCCCGCTACGTAAGGGCGCGCTTCCAGAATGGTGGCTGCCTTAAAATCGCCTTGCGCGACTGCTTTTGGTAATTGAACAATGGCTTTGACTAAGTCAGGCTTGCCATCTGCGTCGGTGTCGTAGTCCGTTTCGACATAGACAGGGAAGCGTACAATTTGGCTGTTTTCATATTTGTAGTCTTGGTCTGCTTTTTCTCCCGTCGTATAAGAGAAAATAGGCTGGGCACGACCATTTAAAAAGAGCGGGCTTTTCTTTTCAGCCCGGTAGGCATCGTAGAGTTTCTTAGCTGTTTCATACATCTTGGCCAATTCTGGCTGACTAACCTTACGAGTCAGATCTTCTGATTTTTCAATCAAGCCTAAACTCTTGGCAAAGCGTTCGCGATCTGCTTGGCTTTGGCCCAATTGGCTAGGATCTGTTGCTGCCCATTGGAGCAAGCCATTAACAGCATCTTGGACCGTCAACTCTTTAGAGGTCTGATCCTCTGCAAGGGTGCTACCTGTGACCTTTGCCAAATCCTGACTTGTTGCCGAAGCTTCTGAAGGAGGAGCAGATTGAGGTGCAGCTTCCCTGTTTGTTGCTGCTGGAGTTGCTACTGGGACCGTAGGCTCACTTTGTCTTGTGTGTTCTTCTGTAGCAGGGTTTGCTTGATTGGCAACTGCTGTCCGATCCAGCGATGCATCATTCAAGTTTGCTGCTTCTTCACTAGTGACAGTACTTGCGTCACTTGTTGTCGGTCTTGCTTCAGTAGATGGAGCATGGACCACTTCTGTCGATGGGGCTAACTCTTCCGTTTGCTCGTCTGCTGCTACTACTTGGTGCAAGACCATCGGCGCGATCAGTAAGCTCGATGCGACAATGGAAACCATTGTTTTCTTTTTCATGTCAATCTCCTCACTTTTTGTAATCAACACTCCTATTATACTATGTAAGCGTTTTAATATCAAACAGATATTCATCTGATCCACAAAAAAACCGAGGCATCAGCCTCGGTTATCGATCCTTATTTAACGTGTTTCTTAAGATCTTCTTGTGCTTTTTTGTTTGACTCTGCTTGTTCTTTTTGCCATTTTTCAAGGGCTTTGTTGTAGTCAGCAGTTGTCACAGCTTTATCTTGGAGTTTCATTCCTTTGTAGATCACGTGGTCTTTTCCTTTACCACCAGTCCATGCAAATGGAGCTGAGAATGGTTCGATACGTGTCAAGAATGGACGTCCAGTTGATGAAGAAGTTGGCATAACAAGGGCGCTATCAGTCAACCAAGCTTGTGCAGCCGCATATTTTTCATAGCGTTTGTTGACGTCTTGTGTTTCTGCACCAGCATCTTTGATCATCTTTTCAAAGTCGTACAGACCAACTTTTTTAGCTGCTTCATTGTTTTCACTTGGGTCAAATCCAAGGAAAGTCTTAGTATTTTCACCAGATGAAGCTTTCAAGATATCCATGTAAGTTGATGGGTCTTGGTAGTCAGGGCTCCATCCAACATTATCAGAGAGATCCCAGTCTTCGCCAGCCGCATTTGGTGCAAAGAGGGTCACATTTTGAAGGTCTTCTTTCGAAAGCATTTGGATATCGATGACGATATTTTCTTTACCAAGTGCTTCTTCAACTGATTGTTTGAAGGATTGTACCCGTTGAACTCTTGATGGTGTGGTTTGGTCCACAGGCATATCGATGTGAATTGGGAATTTCACACCTTCTGCTTCCAAGGCAGTCTTCGCTTTTGCAAACTCTTCCTTCGCTTTCTTAGCATCGAAGAGACCGTTTTGACCATCATCTAGTTTAGTAGATTTCCACTCATCTCCGTAGGTGTCCAATTGAGTTTTCACCATTTCACCAAAGGTCTTGCCATTAGCTTGGACAAATGTTGGTGGAATGTAGAGGTTACGGATGATCTTGCTTGCTCCGTCTTTTCCGTTCAATTGAGCAGCATACGCTTCACGGTTGAAGGCAAAGCTGATCGCTTGACGGAAGTCCTTGTTCAAGAGGGCTTTCTTAGTAGATTGTTTTTCCTCATCGGTCTTCTTAGCAGTGTGTTTGTAAGATTGACGGTCGATGTTGGTACCAATAACATAAGAAGCGGCGTCTTGAGGAGTGTAGGTGATTTCGTCTTTGAATTCTTTGGCTTGCTCTGAGTAACCAGATCCAGTTGGGAAGAGTTTGGCCAAGCTAAGAGCATTTTCACCGAATGATTTGGCCAATTTACTTTGGTCTTGTCCATCGTAGAATTCCAATTTCACATCTGAGATGTAGACCTTGTCTTTATCCCAGTAATTTTCATTCTTGGTCATTTCGATAGAAGATTTTGAAGTAAAGCTCTTCAAGATGTAAGGACCATTGTAAAGAAGGGAGCTGGTGTCACTTGCTTGAGCGAATTTATCCCCTTTTGATTTCACGAATTTTTCGTTGACAGGGAAAGTGATCCCAAGAGTCAATTTAGAATTCCAGTAAGATTCTGGTTGGTTCAAAGTGATTTGAAGGGTATGATCATCAACTGCTTTTACTCCTACAGCTGAGAAATCTTTATTTTTACCACTGACGTAGTCATTCAAGCCTTTGATAGAATCTTGGATGATGTAGAGCATTTCTGATTTGTTATCAGCCGCATATTTGATCCCTGTGACGAAATCTTTAGCTGTTACATCCGCATACTCTTCACCTTCTGAATCATACCATTTAGCATCATCACGAAGTTTATAAGTATAAGTCAAGCCATCTTGGGAAACTGTCCAGTCTTTTGCAAGAGATGGAATCAAGTTACCGTATTTGTCATTTTCAAACAAACCATCAATCAAGTTTCCAGTGATATCGTGGGTTGCTGCTTTACCAGATGTGATATAGTTCAAGTTTTCAGGCTCCGTCTCATAGACATATGAGAATTTTTGGCCGGTACTTGAGCTAGATGATTTAGAACCACCCGAACAAGCAACTAGGATACCTGCTGAAAGGAGGGCAACTCCCGCAAGTGCAATGACATTTCTTTTTTTCATGTAAAACTCCTTAAGAAATTTTAAGTTTATTTTAAGATTATACCACAAAGATTTTCAGAAGAAAAGGAATTTTCAGAAAATTTTAGTTTTAGTTTAAGAAAAAACTACTCCGGAGAGTAGTTCCAATTTTTAATCTACCAAGTCGCTCTTGAGGTAGGCATCGACCATGCGCTCTGTTGCGACTACAGAATCCAAGTGAGTCCGCTCATATGAGTGGCTAGATTCGATCCCTGCTCCGAGGAGGGCATGTTTGACTTCTGCTCCTGCGCTCATGGCTGCAGAGGCATCTGATCCATAGAAAGGATAGATATCCAACTTATAAGGGATTTCTTGAGCTTTTGCCAAGGCTACTAAATGCTGACGGAATTCGTAGTGATACGGTCCTGAAGCGTCTTTGACACAGATGGATACAGTGTATTCATCTGTCGCTTGGTCATCTCCCATAGCTCCCATGTCCACTGCCAAGTATTCGACCACTTCAGCCGGAATACTGGAATTAGCCCCATGCCCCACTTCTTCAAAGACTGAAAAGGCAAAGGTGGTCGTTACTGGCAATTGGATCTGCTCTTCCTTGTACACGCGCAAAAGATTCAAGAGAATAGCCGCACTCACCTTGTCATCTAAGTGGCGAGATTTGATAAAGCCAGTGTCTGTTACAATTGTCCGTGGATCAAAGCTGACAAAATCCCCCACTTCAATGCCAAGTGCACGGGTTTCTTTCTCATTGGTCACTTTTTCATCCAGACGGACTTCCATATTGTCCTGAGTCCGCTCGACAGTTCCCGCATCCTTGTAGACGTGGCAAGAAGTCTGATGGACCAAAATTGTCCCCGAATGGGTCTTTCCTGTATTGGCTACATGAACTGTACAATTTTCCCCTTCTATCATATTCCAAGGGAAACCACCGATACGGTCCAACTTGAGACGACCATCTGCTTTCACCGCGCGGACAATAGCCCCCAAGGTATCCACATGGGCTGTGACGTAGCGTTGTTTGTCTGTGATTACACCAGGCACGGTCACATTCACGCCTCCCTTAGCAGTCCGAGTTACCTCATACCCAAAGCCTTCAATGGTTTTGACCAAGTAGTCCGCGATCTCACGTGTATAACCGGTCGGGGAAGGAATGGCTGTCAATTCCTGTAAATAAGTCACTGTCTGATTCATAATGCCTCCAAATGTGTTTTTCTTTATTCTAGCATGAAATAGGTGGAATAGCTAGAGGAGAGGTTACAGGGTGGACTATTCAACATTAATCCTCTATGGTCACTGGAAAAATATCTTCCCCCCTGTACATTTTATCTTCCATTTCTTTCCACTCAATGACTAGATTATACAGTTCATCAGTTGAAATAAAACATGGTTCACCTAAAAGTTCTTCCTCAAATTGGAAGTAAACTTCTGTTATTTCTTTTCCAACTTCGATCCCCAATAAATTTCCATCAAAAGCGTACTCTTCCATATTTCCAGAAATGACATTCTCCAAAGCTTCGCGAACATCCGAGTAAAAATTATGAACTTCAGAATTTAAAAAATTCGATAGAGATTGAAATTTTGGATCAGTAAACTTCAAAATCAGCATCTGATCTGTTTGCTCATTTCCAAAAACGAATATGGAATACGTTCTTTTCATCATTTATACCGCAGTGCCCTCTGTATTCTTTCAATTGAGTATACAATTAATTGAATTGACTTTCCTATTTCTAGAAATAATCTATTCTCTCACCATCCATTTTCGTGATAAAATTTATCAACTAATTCCCAATCGTAATCAGAAATAGCTGAATGATTATCAACTATCCTTTCGTCAACCCCCAATTTTCTTAATGCAGCTAAAGACATATGACCCAAACAAATTGGACCTAAAACTGAATCATTGACAGACAGTCTGACAGAAATTTCTATTAATTTATTAATAACGTTAATATCATTAATCTTACTGTTAACAATTTCTTTGATAATATGATAAGAAACTATAGGATTTAAATCTATATTATTTATTAAATCCGCATTTTGATATGTTTTATCTTCAATTTTTCTAAGAATATTCATTATATGCTCCTTATTATCTTAAATGATTTGTCAATAAATTTCTCTCGCTCATATAATTTTCAAACAAACTATTTGCTATATCCTTACGTCCCAATGATTCCGCTAAATGAATTTCTTCCATGTAAGCATTTAATTCCATCTTTAACCTATTTTTTGTTTGAAAATGATATTCCATTCCAGGAAATCCTTGTTTTAAATCATCTAGGTAATGTTGTTTTTCATGAAGTAATGCTCCATAAGAAGCATTATCATCTATAACTAATTGTCCCGGTTTACCTTTGGCGGGCGAATAGCCCATCACTCCTTCACGGTGAACTATTTCTACACCCTGATTTTGTAAGTCGTCTAAAATAATCTGCCATTCCTTAGTATTTGATATTCTTCCAGGTCCAAACTCCTCACCTAATGGATCAGCTCCCTTTCTAAACATCATGGAAGTATTTGTATTATTAAATGAACGTGTAGTCCGTTGGATACTTATAGCAGGAACCTTCCCTTTTACCTTACTATATACATCTGAGAAAGTTGTGTAGGGTTTAT
>OHAS01001006.1_pt1 | contig 23294 bp, 32 predicted proteins | sample 1577131 | NCBI WGS metagenome assembly OHAS01 (sample SAMEA3541566, study PRJEB24748) | human gut metagenome | biome: human gut; feature: human-associated habitat; material: faeces | place: China | collected 2012 | reverse complement strand
CTCATTGTTTTTTCAGCTCCTTTCTCAGCTTCCTGTTTCTCTGTTTCATGCAGTAAGCGTCGTAGGCAAACTGGATAATCAGATACAGGAATATCACAACACCTAACGCAGCGTCATAGTATATGCAGATGAAGGAGCCTAACAGGATTAGCATGATTAAGCTCATTGTTTCTAGCATTATGTCGCCTCCTTTCTTAACCCTGCCATTTCACTTACTATACATCTCGCCAATCTTTCGTAATCAATCTCTGTCTGTATCACAGCAGGGGGTTCATAGTCTTGCACTCTAATACCTGTTACGTCGTATAACATTTTAGGGAATATGAGGTAACTGTTATTCTTTTCCCTTCTTTCTACCAGTCCTATAGGCAGAGTTCCGTCTTCCATTCGCCTACGGACTATTTCAGCTGACATTCCTAACAGCTTGCCAACTACAGCTGGCGTTATTGCATTTTGTGATAATTGCATCTTTTCACCACCTCCTTCATAGTTTAGATGAATATGGTCGTTGTCCCATATTTATCGCTAATGAGGATAAATAGCCGCAGTAAGTTTAACTTTGTCCGTATTTTTCAGAAGCGGCCCCAGTTGTTCGAAGATGCTGAAATTGCATTCTGTATTATACGGACATTCCTCACACGATTGTCCTAATCTAGCTGTTACATCATCAAGATGCTGCTGTCTAAAAACTTTTATGTGCTGTATTGCGCAATCAATTGCTTTTTGTTCTTTTGCGGTCATTTTCTCACCTCCTAACTCACCTTATCTGGCTTGACCTTTTTCTCTCATTCTCCTATACTCTATTTACAAGCACTGCCATGCCAAGTAACTATGAAAGGAGAAGTTGTTATGAAATTAAATCCTGATTGCATGAGGGATATACTTCTGGTTATGGAAGAACAGCCCTTTAACAAATCCTTGAGAATTAACGAGTTAGAAACAAAACTTCCAGCTTATTCAAGTGATGAAATATCTTATACCTGTCTGAAGCTTTCAGAAGCAAATATGTTAGAAATAATTACGGCTGATTGCTTAGAAGGCACTTTTATTTGCGATGTACGCGATATAACTTTCGAAGGTCATCAATTTCTGGAAAACATTCGTTCCGACTCCGTTTGGAGAAAAACCAAAAATATATCCGAAAAGATAGGCTCCTTCTCTATTGAGGTTATATCATCAATAGCGTCGAAAGTTATTATTGAATTGGTCTCTGGAGCTTTCTAAGTTTCTTTATCACGGTTCTCTGGTTCTCTATATACCAAAGAACCGTATCCCTTAAAATATCAATTTTGTTGTCAATTATTTCTTCAACAATTTCATCGTTTTTTATTTGTAACAGGCGGCAATGTAAAGAATTTACGGCCTTTGAAATTGAGTTTAAAATTTCAGTACTTAAAATTGTGTGAAATTCTTCATCAATAAACTTTCTCATATTCCCCCTCACCCCCTATCCAACCTTTTCTGGCTTATCGCTCATTGATTTTTCATCTTTAATCTGCATAGCAATCATAAATCCTTTGGCCATATCCCTGTATTCTGTTGGAATATTGCTTGAGAACGATTATTTTATTCGTTCTCTTTTTTCTTTTTCGCAGGAGGCGCCGGAAATTCTTTAAGAATTTCGTAGTATTCAAAATTCTGTGTGCTTCTGTTAGATAGATATATGATTGTCTGTATTAATAGCTGTATGCTTGTTCCAACAACGGCTATGATTACTGCTACCTCCCTCTCTAAAAACATATCATCACTCCTTCATTTTGCTTTTAAAAACTATAATTATTGCTTTTCTTCCATATTTCTCCTATACTCTAATTACAGGTGTTCCAGCACCGAGTAATCAGGAAAGGAGGATTTATTATGTCAAATGAACAAAAGGCTCATGATCTCACCATTGCTTTTGTAACTTATGTGTCTGCAACATCAGATAAAGTGATGAGTGCAGAAAGCTTTTATCAGGATTACGAAAATCACTATCAATACTTTCTTGACCTGGTAAAAAATCATTAATCTTCCGAAACAACAAAAGGTTGTTCTTTGCATAATCTTTTGTTGTTTCTTTCAACTTCATGAACCAATATGGATGCACATGCTTCCGCTTCGCCCATAGTGAAGCCTCTCTCTTCCATAAGCTCCTTAACCACTCTTACAAATTCCAATTCTTTTTTATATCGTTCCTCTGCGCTGAGCATTTTCTCACCCCCTAGCTGGCTTTTTCCGGCTTATCGTTTTTCTTTGTTTCCTCACATTCTGCCTTACTTTCTGCAATTCCAAGAATATACCCTTTCTCAAATTCACTTAGTTTTGGCATTGAGTTACTGAGTGTTGTTATAATTTTTATTTCCTTTTCTGATACCAAGTTAATCACCTCCTTTAACTTAGTTTAAGTATAACGCCACTCAGTTTATATGTCAATAACTTTTTGCAACTCAGTTTAAATTTTTATTGACATTAAATTTATAATGTTATATGATAATTTCAGGAGGTGAAATAATATGGATAATATAATAAGCAGAATAAGAAAAGTCTTTAATGACGCAAATATGAGTCAATCTGCTCTTGCAAGAGAATTAAACGTTACCCCAGCTTATATTTGGAAATTACTGAATAAAGATGATGCCTTGCCAAGTGACAGATTTATAAAAGACATTTGTGAGGATTTTTTTGTAAATGAAGAATGGCTTAGAACTGGAAATGGCGAGCCGTATATTTCGGACGATAGAGAAGCAGAAATTGCAAAAATTACTGTTGATTTATTTAATTCTGAACCAGAGTCCTTTAAATATAGATTGATTACTGCGATAGCTAAAATGAATGAAAATGACCTTGAAGCACTCGAAAGATTAGTTTTAGAATTGGCAAAAAAATAAAGGCCGATTACTCAGCCTTTACCATGTCCATAATAATTCTCAATATAAATCTTTTTTGTTTGTTGTTTAACATAACAAGGTATTTATTTATTGTACGTATGTAATTCATAAAGCGGCACCTCCTGAAGTTAACGGGGCAGTTACGGTTTATCCGGGAAAGTAATTTAATTATAGAACTTATATTCGTTTATTACAACCATTTTTTCAAATATAGCGAAAATATGTGTGCAATTTACAAATATATGTTCCATTTTAACAAGGTTATTCTACGGCGGGATTTGCAATTTTGTATTGCTTTTTTCGTTCGCTCTGTTCTTCGTCATATATGTACACTCCCCCTTGTCTGTTTTGTATAATCATCACGATTTATGTCGTTTTTGATTAAATATGAACATATAGACCACACGGGGGAAACGAAACTATACTTTTGTTCCGATATCGGAACAAGAATTATTTTTTGACGAATTTTATTAGGTCCCAAAGGTTTACATCCAGCGCAATAGCTATACGGTCTAACTCATAAATCGTAGGAGATACCTTTCCGTTCTCTATTCTGCTAAGAGCTGCTAGGCTTATTCCTGAAGCTGCTTCAAGCTGCCTGAGTGTAATTTTTCTTTTGGCACGTATTTCTTTTAGCATTATTTTTACCATCTATGCACCTCCAAAGCTATGGTGCGTAGATAGCAATTAAATTATTTATACATTATAATTTGGTTGATGTATGGTTCTTTTGTACCTAATTAAATTGTATCACTATGTTGGAATAATTTACATAAGCAAATATTTCCAATATAAAAAAGCCCCTCCCGGCGGCAACCAGAAGGGGCGGAAATAAGAAGATATTGGGTTATATTCTTCCTAATGAAACAATAACACTTTTGTTATATTTTGTCAATTAAAGGGAGGAATTAGAATGAAAAAGGTATTAGCAATTGCAATTATCACTACTATTGCATTATCTGGATGTGGCGGTACTTCCGGCACTTCTCAGCAATCAGAACAAACCGATAACGCTGTAATCGAAAACGAAGAGACGGAGAAAACAACTGATGAGGGGCCATCACATTTCACACAACAAGTTATTGCAGAACAGGACGGAGTCAAAATATCTATTAATGAAGGTGATGTTACACAGTCAATATTTGGACCTGAGATATCAGTTCTTGTGGAAAACGACTCTGATATTGGTGTTGTAGTGCAGTGTGATAAATTATCCGTTAACGGTTATATGGTTGAACCTATGTTTTCCTGCGAAGTTGCAGCAGGGAAAAAAGCTAATGATGTAATTACCTTATCGGAATCAGACCTTCAAAAGAGCGGAATAGGCAGAATTGGAAAAGTAGAAATGAATTTATACGCAATTAACAGTGATACTTGGTCAAGGATTTGGGAGACACCTGTGTCAATTGAGACGAACTATGCCGATAAATATGAAGATACTCTTACCTCTGATAAATCTGGAGAAACTATTTATGAAGGCAATGGCGTTAAAGTTGTGTATCAAGGCATAGAGGACGATTCCACTCTAGGAAAAGATATTAAAGTATATATAGAAAACAACAGCGATGCAACTTTGACATTACAGTGTGATGCTGTTTCTGTAAATGGTTTTATGGTTGACCCTATTTTTTCTAGCGATGTTGTTGCGCACAAAGCTAGTTTTGACGAAATTTCATTAATGTCAACAGATTTGGAGCAAAACAAAATAACTGATATACAGGACATTGAGCTATCTCTTGTTATTATAGATACAGATAGTTTCAATCGAATTGCCACAACCGAACCGATAGTTATATCAAACTCTAATAATTAAAATAAAAATTCCCCTCCTGCTCCAACAGGAAGGGACAAACAAGCGGTCTATCTTTCGATATACACACCTTTAGCAAGTAAAGTATATCATATGGCCGCTTTTATTTCTATAAAAATTTAGAATAAAGGAGGTCTTTTTTAATGAAGAGATTGCCAAAAGGCATGGGAAGCGTCTGTAAGCTATCAGGCAATCGGCGCAAGCCCTACGCCGCACGTGTTCAAGCAGGAACAACAGAAGGAGGTAATGTAGCATACAAATACCTTGGTTATTACGAAAGCTCTCAGGAAGCTTTACAGGCGCTTATAGAGTATAATAAAAACCCATATGACTTAGCTCTCGTCAACGCCACGATAACTGATATATGGGAAATATTCCAACAGCGCAGGTTTGGGATTATCTCTAAAAGCGGAAGGAGCGTATACTCCGCCGCCTATAAACACTTAGCGCCAATACATAGCACACCTATTAAGGATTTAAAAACTTATCAGCTTCAAAATCTAATTGATAGTGTTGATAGAGGTTGGCAGACTAAAAGCCATGTTCAAATATTGCTCCATCAGATGTATGATATTGCTATTGAGCTTGATATTATTCAAAAAAATTATGCAGAGTTCATTAAGATTGAAAGTAAGCCTAAATCCGAATTGCATAAGGTTTTTACATCTGATGAAATCAAACAGCTGTTTAGTTCTGTATTTTCAGAAACTTGGGCCGATACTGTACTTATTATGATTTATACAGGCATGAGGCCATCAGAGATGTTAAAAATGCGCATAGAGGATATACATTTGCAAGAAAGATATATGGTAGGCGGCCTTAAAACTAAAGCCGGAAAAGGTCGAGTTATACCAATCAACGATAAAGTATACCCCTTTATCTCTAAGCGCTACAACACTGAAAACGAATTTCTAATAGAGTATAAGGACAAGCCGATTAGCTATGGATTGTATACAAAATATTTTAAGCTGCTTATGCAAACACTTGGAATGGAGCATCTGCCCCACGACGGAAGACATACGTTCGCTTCTATAGCTAATACTGCCGGAGTAAATTCTGTATCAATTAAATTGATAATGGGTCACTCCTCACAGGACATTACGGAAAGAGTATATACCCATAAGGCGATAGATGAATTATTGGCGGCAGTAAATATGATATAAACGTATGAGTTTTATTTTTAGTATTAGTATACTTTCTGTTTTATTGTTTGTCTACTTATTGTCACATTATTATCAATTTTTATCAAAGTTTATTGAAGTTTTTAAAACAGTATTTTTCGGATATATAATGTAAGAATATTTTTAAAAGCTATGATAAAAATGTGTTGGCTTTAAGGGCAGATTAAGCTTGATTATTTCTAATCTTATTTTAAATTTATTGATGTTTGGTAGAAGTAATTATTGGTGTGTGGTATACTAATTTATATCTAAATGCGAAGGAGGGTTATTATGAATATAGTTGATTTAATTATCAAAAAACGAGATGGCGGAAAGCTTTCCAAGGAAGAAATTGAGTTTTTCGTCAATGGAACTACAGATTCCTCAATACCGGATTATCAGATATCAGCTATGCTTATGGCTATATATTTTCAAAACCTTGACACTGAGGAAACCTCTGAGCTTACACTTGCAATGGCCAACTCAGGCTCTACCTTTGACTTATCATCGATTGAAGGGATTAAAGTAGATAAACATTCTACAGGAGGTGTGGCAGATACGACTACTCTGATTTTAGCGCCTTTGGTAGCAAGCTGCGGTGTCCCAGTTGTAAAGATGAGCGGCCGCGGGCTTGGTTTCTCCGGAGGAACTTTAGATAAGCTGGAGTCAATACCTGGCTTTAGAATTGACGTTTCTGAAGATGAAGCGCTTATGTTCGCAAAAACCAGCGGCATTGTCCTTATGAGCCAAACGGATAATCTTACTCCTGCCGATAAAAAACTTTATGCCCTTAGGGACGTTACAGGTACAGTAGAGAATATTCCGCTTATATCCGGAAGTATTATGTCAAAAAAAATCGCTGCTGGAGCAGATGCCATAGTTTTAGATGTTAAATGCGGCAGCGGAGCTTTCATGAAGGATTACAGCTCTGCGGTTTCCTTAGCTGAAACGATGGTTGATATAGGACGTTCCGTTGGCCGTGAGGTAACAGCGGTAATAAGCGGTATGGATCAGCCTCTTGGTATGAATATAGGAAACTCCCTCGAAGTTATTGAGGCCATTGAAATACTTAAAGGAAATGCAGGCGGCGATTTGCTTGAAGTTGCCCTTACACTTGGAGCATATATGCTCATAAGTTCAAAGACCGTAAAAACTGTTGATGAAGGAAAAGCCATTCTTCTTGAAAAAATCAAAAACGGCAGTGGCCTTGAAAAATTCCGTGAGCTGCTTATCCAGCAGGGAGGCAACTCTTCAATTATAGACGATTATTCCCTGCTTCCCATATCAAATGAGAAGCTTTCTGTAACTGCTTGCTGTGACGGCTATGTGTATTCAATGAATACTGCAGAAATCGGTCGCGCCTCGCTTGAAACAGGAGCCGGACGCGCTTCTAAATCTGACAAGATTGATTTTGGCGCAGGTATAATAATGAAGGTCAGAATTGGAGACTATGTTCATAAAGGGGATATTATAGCCGAAATTTATTCTTCATCAAAAGACAGGTGTTTATCCGCATCAAAGTATCTTGAACAGGCTATAGAAATAAATGATAAAAAGCCGGAAAATCCTAAATTAATATTAGATATAATCAAGTAGGAGGATAACAAATGAAAAGAGCCGCTATTATTGTACTTGACAGTGTTGGTATAGGAGAACTTCCAGATGCCTCAAAATATGGGGATGAGGGCTCCAATACTCTTGTGAATATAAAGAAAAAATATCCTGAATTTAACGTTCCAAATATGGCAGCACTCGGCCTTGGAAACATTCAGGGCAAGGAAACCTATCTGTTGGGAAAAACCGATAACCCGAAGGGATGTTACGGCAAAATGTCTGAGGCCTCTAACGGGAAGGACACTACAACGGGACACTGGGAAATAGCCGGAATAGTCACTGAAAATCCATTTCCAACCTTCACTGACACAGGCTTTCCGAAAGAAATAATGGATAAATTCGAGTCGGCAATAGGCCGAAAAACTCTTGGAAACTGCGCTGCATCCGGAACTGCTATAATTAATGAGCTTGGCGATGAGCATGTAAAAACAGGATATCCAATTGTCTATACATCAGCTGACTCTGTATTTCAGATTGCATGCCATGAAGATGTAATACCTGTAAACGAGCTTTACAAAATGTGCGAAACAGCAAGGGAAATACTTGTAGGTGATTATGCTGTTGCCAGAGTCATAGCCAGACCGTTTGTAGGAACAGGAAACGGCAGCTACACAAGAACCGAACGCAGGAAGGATTTCTCACTTGCTCCAACCTCGACAACAATTTTAGATCTCATAAAAGAAAAAGGGATGACTGTTGCAGCTATTGGAAAAATTGAGGATATTTTTGAGCACAGAGGTATGACTGTTACCGACCATACAACAAACAATAACGATGGAATTGATAAGACAATTGAGTATTTGAAAAAGGATTTTGAGGGACTCCTCTTTACAAACCTTGTAGATACAGATATGATTTACGGCCACAGAAATGACGTAAAGGGCTATGCTGAGGCAGTTATGTATTTTGACAGCAAGCTTCCTGAAATTATGGAAGCAATGAAAGATGAAGATATTTTAATAATTACAGCCGACCACGGCTGCGACCCAACCACTCCAAGCACCGACCATTCCAGAGAATATGTCCCTCTGCTTGTATGCGGAAAAAACGTGAAGGAAGGCGTTGATTTGGGCATAAGAAAAACATTTGCCGATATAGGCGCAACTATTGCTGAATATCTTGGAATAAACGAACGTTTTGGGGCAACAAGCTTCCTAAAGGATGTATTAAAATAATGGAGATAAATATTTTACAGCTTACTGAAGGAGCCAGGCAGGCCGTTGGACTGACAGTCGTAATCGATGTGTTTCGAGCATTTACCACTGCCTGCTTTATAATGAATAACGGAGCAAAGGAAATCTATCCAGTAGGCAAGGTCGAGACGGCCTTTATGCTGAAAGAACAAATACCAGGCTGTATATTGGTCGGAGAAAGGAACGAGATAATAATCCCTGGATTTGACTACGGAAATTCTCCTGCTAATATAGAAAATGTAGATTTCAGCGGAAAAACAATAGTTCACACTACAAGCGCCGGTACCCAGGGTATTGTAAACGCAGTTAATGCGGACGAAATAATAACAGCGTCATTTGTTAACATATATGCTGTTGTTAAGTATATAAAAAGCCGCCGTCCAAATATAGTATCTATCGTATGTATGGGAAAGGCGGCTGTTGAGCCTGCCGATGAGGACACATGGTGTGCGGAATATATAAGGTCATTGCTTCTTAATGATTACTATGACATTGAAAATAGGCTTTTAAGACTTCGTGACTTAGAAGGAAAACGCTTCTTTAATCCTAAAAATCAGGAGCAGTGTCCCCAAAGGGATTTTTATCTTTCCACAAGGCTGGGTATTTTTGATTTTGTGCTTAAGGCTGAAAAAATGGACAGCAAAGCTTCTCTATTTAAACTTAATAAGATAAACATATAAAAAGGGGCATACATAAAGTATGCTCCTTTTATATTATATAGTCCCCTGCGTCATCCGGCAGAGCTGTCAGCTCGTCAAGCGTTATGCCTTCAAAGTAGTCATCAATAATCTTATTTAGTTTTTCCCACATAGGCAGAGTACGGCAAGTAGAGGATTTATCACAGCCCTGCGGCATACAGTCAAGACACGCAACCGGAGCAAGCGACCCTTCGGTAAGCTTGAGTATAGAACCTACTGTATAAGTCTTTGGGTCTCTTAAAAGTTTATATCCGCCTCCCCTCCCCCTAAGCCCCGTTACAAAACTGGCCTTGCTTAGAGAGGCAATAATGCTTTCAAGATATTTTTCAGAAATATCCTGCCTCTCAGATATTTCTTTAAGAGTTATATATTCACCGTTGTTATGCTCGGCCAAATCTATCATTATTCTAAGCGCATACCGGCCTTTTGTAGAAATTTTCATGAATATCACCTCACATTTATTTTACCACATAAAATCCTCTAATCCAAAAACTTTCTTACATTATAGATTAATGTTCATTTAATTTGTCATACCAAAACAAAGTGTGCTATAATATTTACATAAACTACGACATTCAGTAAACTGTCTTTCAATTATTTATATTTGGTGCTGTCAATTATTTTAATAGTCAGCGCCTATATTTTATAAATTTTATGAGGTAAACGTATGAAAAAAACTCCTTTTAAAAATCATCCTGTGAAGGCGTCAACAATCGGCCTTCCCAGAGCAATGCTTTATTACAGATATGAAATTCTCTGGAAAAATTTCTTTTCAAATCTTGGATTGAAATATATTGTAAGCGAGCCTACAAACAAAGAAATGATAAGGGAAGGTACAGCTTTGTCAATCGATGAGGCATGTCTTTCCACTAAAATATATATGGGTCATATAAAATCACTTATTGGCAAGTGCGATTACATATTAGTGCCCAGAATAAGCAACTTCGGCATTAAACGTAATATGTGCACAAAATTTGAAGCTCTGTATGATATAGCCTGTAACGTGTTCAGAAAAAGCGGCCAGAAATTTTTATCCTACAATGTTGACGAGCTTCAGAGCATTACAGAAGAAAAGGCCTTTATATCTATGGGCGAGGAACTTGGCTTCACAAAAAAGGAGGCTTCAGCGGCATATAAAGCTGCTAAAAAAGCGGAAGGAGACTACCTTAAAAATCAGGTTAAATCACAGGATCTGCTTTTCAAAAAATCTGGACTAAAAATTCTTATAGCATCACACAGCTATGTTGAAATGGATGCTTATATTGGAAAACCCGTAACAAATTATCTGAAAAAAATGGGAGTTATACCGCTGTATGCCGATATTGTTGACCGAAGAGATGCTATAAGACAGAGTATAAAAATATCCCCTACCCTTAAATGGGAATTCAGTAAAGAAATAGTAGGCGGAGTACAGCTTTATAAAGATAAAATTGACGGAATAATACTTCTGTCAGCTTTTCCATGCGGCCCGGATTCAATGGTTAACGAAATGATAATACGCCGATTCAGAGGTATCCCTATACTTAATATAGTACTTGATGACCAAGACGGAACAGCAGGGCTTGAAACTCGTCTTGAAAGCTTTATAGATATCCTTAAATTCAAGGGAGGTGCTCTGTAATGGAATCAAAGAAAAAAGTCTCATTTCCTGAGTTCAGTCATTACAACTATGGTATTAAATATTTTATAGAGCAGGGGCTCGAGGCAGAATATATAATGGCACCTCCAATGACTGTAAGAACAATGGAAAGAGGAGCAAAAAACAGCCCTGATTTTGTGTGCACTCCCTTTAAAAGCACTCTCGGAAGCATGATGGAAGCCCTCGAATCAGGTGCTGATACGATAATTATGACAATGGGGCTCTGCCGCCTTGGGTACTATGGAGAGCTACAGGAGCAGATACTGCGCGACCTGGGCTATGAGTTTGACTTCATAAATTTTTCAGAATATAGTACAGGAAGAAAACGAGATTACATAAAAGCGCTTAAACGGATTAACCCCAAGCTGTCTATTGCAAAGGTTACAAAGGCTGGTGCTGACTGCCTTAAAATGACAGAATATCTGGATGATGCTCAAAGCATATATTACAAGAACTGTGGTTTTGAGACTGTAAAAGGAAGCTATAAAAAAATACATAAAAAATTTATTACTGCTATGGAAACGGCCTCGACACGTAAGGAAATAGATGTTGCATATAACACCTTTAAAAAGTATGCCAGCGGAATCCCTTTAAACAAGCCGATAAATCCGCTTAGAGTTGGCGTTATTGGTGAATATTTTACAGTTATGGACCCATTCTCCAACCTTAATGTAGAACAAAAGCTTGCTGACATGGGGGTTGAGATTCATCGATTCATGAATATTACTAACCGTAATCTGCGCTACAAGGCCAAAAACCTTGCTGTAGAAACGGCTGACTACTGTAAATACGAGATGGGACCAACCTCAACGGCAAACATTTGGAGTGCAAAGAATTATGCCTCTAAAGGATTTGACGGTCTTATTCATATAAAATCCGCCGGCTGTACCCCTGAAATTGATATAATGCCTGTTTTGCAAAACATAAGCACCGACTATAAAATACCGGTACTGTACCTCACATATGATTCACAAACCAGCGACACCGGGCTTGACACAAGGCTTGAAGCCTTTTACGACATGATAAGCATGAGAAAGAAGGTCTTTTAATGAAGGAAGCATATCTTGGAATTGATATTGGCTCTATATCTACAAAGGGCGTTATTATAGATGAGAAAAATAATATTCTTGCCAGCTCATATATCTGGACTGAGGGAAATCCCTTAGGCTCAGCTAAAAGGCTGCTTGGCATACTTGAAGAGCAGTTCGACAAGAACACCTATAAAATTGTTGCCACAGGAACCACAGGAAGCGCGCGTAATCTTGTAGGTGCGATGGTTGGGGCGACAATGGTTAAAAATGAAATTACAGCCCATGCTGTAGGAACTACAGCTCTCTATCCTAATGTCAGAACAATTCTGGAAATCGGCGGTCAGGACTCAAAAATAATATTAGTTGAAAACGGCGTTGCCGTAGATTACGCGATGAACACGCTGTGCGCAGCCGGAACAGGCTCTTTTCTTTCGAGTCAGGCAAAAAGGCTTGGCGTAGAGGTCGAGGAGTTTGGCGAAATCGCCCTCACCTCTAAGCATCCTACACGTATTGCCGCAAGATGTACAGTGTTTGCAGAATCCGACCTTGTCCATAAAATACAGATGGGCCATCCAAAAGAAGATATTATCGCAGGTCTCTGCAACGCAGTAGTCTCAAATTATCTTAACAATGTTGGCAAAGGCAAAAAAATTGTTCCGCCGGTTGTTTTCCAGGGCGGCGTAAGTAAAAACGTCGGTGTAAGGGAGGCTTTCAAAGAGTCTCTCGGCTGTGATATAATTGTTGATGAAAACGGCCACCTTATGGGTGCCTTTGGCGCCGCTATCCTTGCAGGAAGAAGCAGTAAAAGAAAGGTTTTTGACTTTTCAGTTGAAGACATGGAGTTCAAAACAAGAGATGTAAACTGCGGAAGATGCCCCAACAACTGCGAAATAGTTTGTGTCTATAGAGATGGTATTCTCATAGACTCATGGGGCAACCGCTGTGATAAGGGCTCAATTAAGCCCGGAGTAAAATCAGCTGATTAATAAAGGAGGTAGTATTTATGATTACAAATGAAACCCTCGAAACATTAAGGAACCGCCGAAGCTGCAAGGCTTATAAGCCTGAGCAGATAAAGGAGGACGAGCTTGACACAATCCTTGATGCCGGAACATGGGCCCCTACGGGAATGGGCAAGCAGAGTCCTATCATGATAGCCGTTCAGGATAAAGAAGATATTGCCGAGCTGGAGCGCATTAACGCCGAAATTTTCGGAAAACCAGGCGCAAGTCTCTTTTACGGAGCTCCTACCGTTGTTGTCGTTTTGGCTGAGGCTGATAAGCCAACAAATGTTTACGACGGAAGTTTAGTAATGGGAAACATGCTTAATGCGGCTGCAAGTATCGGCGTAGGCGCATGTTGGATTCACAGGGCAAAGGAGACTTTTGAGAGACCTGACGGAAAGGCTCTTCTTAAAAAATGGGGAATTGAAGGCAACTATGTTGGCATCGGGAATTGTGTTCTTGGATATTCAGCGTCAGCCCCAAAAGAACCCATCGCCAGGAAAGAAAACTACATTACAAAAATCAAATAACGGAGGTAGACTATGAATTTATTTACAAACTGGGATGATATTCCAACTATACACTTAGATTTAATGGAAAGAAAAATATTTACAGGTGAAAATGTAATGCTTGTAAAGAACTGTGTCCATCCCCATGCAGAGGTTCCTGCGCATAAACACCCTCATGAGCAGATGCTTTATGTTGTTTCAGGAGAATGCGACGTTACTACCGGAACAGAAAAAAGTCATCTCAAAGCCGGAGGCCTTGCACTTTTTCCTTCCAATGTCGAGCATTCCGTTTTAAACACACTTGATGAAGAGCTTGTCGCAATAGACATATTCTCACCCATTAGGGAGGATTTTTTAAAGTAAAATTTACGGAGAATAGCCACTATATGGTTATTTCTCCGTTTTTTATTGTAAAAAAATCGCAATTTATTTTTAAGAAACACCTCATCTATTTGTGTTATGATATGTAGTAAGAGATAAGAGCTATAATTTAAGAACTCATTAACAGAAAATTTGATTAAAAGACTTCTTAATAACATAATTCTTTAAAGGTTTAAAATATTGAAAAAACTATAAGGTGGGGATTTAATGAAAAAAATATTGGTGATAATAGCCGCAGCATTAGCGGTAATTGGAATTGTTTCCTGTTCAAACGGTGGAGCAAAACCCTTTGAAGCACTTACATCTGACGAAATAGCTTCTGTCACACTTAACTGCATGCCTCCTGACAAAACAGTGGAGACCGATGACAGGGATAAAATAGATGAACTTGTTAAGGTACTTAACAAGCTTGTTATTTATGATGAAGATGAAAAGGAGTATGCCGGCCAATCTGTTGCCTTTACCCTTCATAAATCGGATGGAACTGATATAAAGATAACTTCCTATAATCCACAGCTTATAATAGATGGGGTAAAATATACAACAAAATATGAACCCTGTGAGGAATTAAGCAAGCTTGGCAATAAGTGGGCTGACGAAATACCATCTTCACATAAAAGTCTGCAGGAGATTGAAAAGATGCTCTCATCATATCCATCTGAGTACGAAAGTATAATGAACAACAATCTTTTCACAATAGTGCATGGAAAAGTTGAGAATGGACAAGAGCTCTTTGACGCATTTATGGAAAGCGTTAATAATGGTAAAGCTGCTGAAATAACAATAGTACAATTCACAATTGAGGGCGATCCGATATACGGATATCTTTCCTATAACGGAGATGATTTCTACTATGTTGAAGATGTTTCCAGGGATGAGTTTAAAGGAGATTACGCTGATTACCTTGAGTACAGCTACAGTTACCTTATGAATGGCTCGGATGAAAACGGAAGCTTTGCCTTCCTTGTTAATAGTACTGATATAACTGAATATTCTCAAATTTTAGCTTCATATGACAGTGGAAATGATATTGACTGCAAGATACTTTTTACTACTGGAAACGAATAAAAAACGTGCATAGGCTTTATTGTCTATGCACGTTTTTATATCAATTAATAAATTTTACTATTGACTCTTACGCTGCGTAATGCTCTATTCTTTTTATGAGGTGAGAAAATATTATGCTTTCTATAGGTGAAACTGCCAAGCTTCTTGGCATAAGTGTGCGCACACTGAGATACTATGATGAAATAGGCTTAGCCAAACCATCTGCCATATCCGATTCTGGATACAGATACTACGACGAAACTGTGTTATCCAGGCTTCAGCAGATAATATTTTACAGAGAGCTTGATTTGTCTCTGAATGAAATAACAAATATTTTCAACAATCCCGATTATGATGAAAATGAAGCGCTTAATAAGCATAAGGAACTACTAATTTTAAAAAGAAAGCATTTAGACGAGCTTATTAAGCTTGTAACCGAAGCGATAGGAGGAAATGAAATGTCCGAAATAAAAATTACCGATATTAAAAAAGCAAAGGAAATGTATGCCGATGAAGTGCGAAAGCGCTGGGGCAACACCAGTGCTTACAAAGAAAGCCAGCTAAAATACAGCGTCCTGTCAGAAAATGATGAGTTCATACTTGCCAAAGAAGCCGACGATATATTTTCGGCTTTCTCACAGCTAAAGACAACCTCCCCTGCTTCTGCTCAGGCACAAAATCTTGTGCGCAGATGGCAGGAACACATATCAAAATTTCATTATAACTGTACAAACGAAATTCTTTTATGTCTTGGCAAAATGTATACTGCCGATGAAAGATTTAAAAGCAATATTAACAGATTTGGTGAAGGCACTGCCGAATTTATGTCAGAAGCAATAGAAATATACTGTAAATAATAAAAAGTGACTGTGTAATACCCACACAGTCACTTTTTAGGTTATTCAGCTGCCATTATCTCCTCAGCCATTGCCTTCATGTCGTCAAAGCTAATTTCGTCTCCGTACTGCATAATTAAATAGCTTGCGCCGTCCTCCTGCCAGCTTACAAAACGAATTTCAGTTACAGTAACCTCCTTCTCAAGATCACCTGTGCTGAATTCGTATACACCGTTTTCCTGATCCTCAATATCCTGCTCAGTCATCTCATAGTCTAAAGGAACATTTTTATACAGCTGCGACCTCTGGCTTATTACTCCATCTTCGGTATCACTATCTTTTACGTCAGGACTAATTAATACATACATATCTGAGTCATTATCAGAGTAAACGAGTGTAAGCTCCTTATATTCTTTAAGCGAAACGTTATTTTCATCTATTTCAGACGTATTAGATATCCAGCCTTTTCTGAATATATACCCATTGTCAAATTCATCAACATATTTAAACTTTACTCCTATGTCGTCTTCCTTATCAGGTATTTCTTTTGTGTCTGTAAAATCTGTTAACGCATTTGATGACGATATTATTCCGACCGCCTTGCCTGCCGCATATACACTGACTCCAAGCAAGAGTGTCGCCGCAATAATCAAAAATATTTTTTTCTTCATTCTAATCACCTTTCCATTTACTGTAAGCCCATCAGATACGGATTTATTTACAGTTTCCATGAACTGCTCAGGCATTTTCGGATATAAATTTTTCAGTTCATCTTTATTCATTATAATCCTCCTCCAAAAATCCGCGCAGCTTTTTACGTCCTCTGGACAGTCTGCTTTTTACTGTCCCCTCGGTTACCTTTAAAATCTGTGCCGTCTCTTTTACAGAATATCCCTCAATATAATAGAGCACAACAGTAACTCTATAGTCTGCCGGCAGTTCATTAAGCGCCTTATACAGTTCAGAGTAATCATTTGAGTCTGCTTCTTCCAAGGTTATTTCCTCATTATAAAATGAAATTTTCTTTTTTCTCAAAATAGAGTAGCATTCATTAATTACAATTCGGATCAGCCATGTCTTTGCGAAGCTTTCGTTCTTTAAACTCCATAATTTCGAAAAAGCTTTAGCAATTGCCTCCTGAACCGCATCTTCACAGTCCTCATCGTTTTTTAATATTGATTTTGATACCCTGTACATAACGGCCGCCGTATCAGTAACTATTTTTGCAAATTCTTCATTAGTCATAAAAACTTTACTCCATTCAATCCGGATTTAATGTCTTTTATTAGTTTTTACACTTATTAGACGGATTAATGTGCGGAAAGGTTGCATAGAAAATAAAAAGGCGCCTTCTCAGGCGCCGAAAATATTATATTAAAGGTCTGTGCTAGCCATTGTATTAGCAGCAAAAGGCATGATATAAGTTGACATCTTTTCTTTTCCTGTAATTTCATGAGCCTTAGCAATAGCCTCATCAATTGTTTTGCAGGCAATAATGTCAGTCTTTCCAAAGCCTTCAGGATCCATATCGGAAACGATAATGAAATGAACCTGTGTAGCAGCCTCGAAAATTCTATATCCAACGTATCTGCCAATTCCAAAATTGTCTCTAAGAAATACTTCTCTGTCAAGCATGTTGTCAAACTCTGTAGCGAATTTCTCTGTATCGGGATTTCCCCAGCCCTCTGAACACTGGGATACTATAATAAGTACTCCCTCATTTGGTTTAGCTGCTCCAATTGCATTGAATAATGATTTTGCGCCTGTCTGATAGAAGTTAATATCCTTAGGGTATCCGCATGCTGAAGCTATAACAAGGTCAGCTTTCTCATCAATTTTTACACCGTCAAGCTTCTTAACGAATTTGTAGCCTTCGGTATGGGCAAGCTCAAGATCGCCTGAGAAACATGCGGCAATTGTATTTGTTCTGTCTACTACAGAGTTAACAATGAACGAAATATTAGCAAGTTTAGCTGTTTCAAGCATATCCTCATGGCAGGGATTGCCGTCTGTTATTCCGTTAGCGCATGTCTCTACAGCACCGCTTCCGGCCGGTCCCGGCTTGAAGTAAAGTTTATGGTTGTAGTTAATTGTATTTCTGCTGGAAATACCGGGAAGAACCATCTTTCTTCCGCCGCCAAAGCCAGCAAGGAAATGGAATACAATTCCGCCGACAAGTATTCTATGGTCGCAGTCCATAGCGAATTTGTTAAGCTCTACTGTATTGCCTCTGGAGGTAACACCTGCTGTTACAAAATCGTCACTGTCACAATAGTGATTCTGATGTTTAAATCTCTTGCAAAAATCTTTTCCTATAAGGTTCTCAAAGTCCTCTTCTTCCTGTAGCCTATGTGTTCCCACACCTGAAATAAAGAGAATGTCCTCATCCTTAACTCCAATTTTTTCAAGCTTTTCAACAAGGATATGAACAATTACCGATGGCCTTGCCCATGCTCTTGTTACATCAGGAACAACTATACATACCGACTGTCCCGGCTTAATGATTTCCTCAAGCTTAGGGGTACCGATTGGATTTTCTATAGAATCCCTTATTATCTCTTCCTCTGTCTTAGTTGATTTCTCAAGCTCCGCGGGTTCAAGCACCTTGATTATATCCTCTTCAGGATAGTCAAAGTCAACGGTCCCGTTGCCGTACTTAAAAGTATATTTTGCCATTATGTACTCCTCCTTAAATATATAACTTTACTTTGTATCTAATTAGTAACATTATAATATATAATTTATATGATACAATCTATCTAAGTGTTTGTCAATAAATTGTATTGATAAAAAAGCAGATACTATAATAGTATCTGCTTTTATTAATTATATTACTTCTTTAATTATCAGGCTTTCAAAGTACCGCAGGTATTTGCAGCGTAAGGCATAAGATATGTTCTCGGATGCTCTTTTCCTGAAAGCTTCTTTCCAAGCTCGATAGCCTCGCTAATATCTTTAGCTGTATGTATCTTAGTCTTTTTAAAGAGATCAGGGTCAAGAGATGATACAAGTATTACGTGGAAGTCCTCAGCATACTGTGTAAGGAAGTATGCAACGTTAAGTCCGATTGTATAATTCTCTCTTGTATAAACCTCACGGTCATGTGCATTATCAAAGTCATGAAGCATTCTGTCTGTATCAGCGCTTCCTACTCCCTCACGGCACTCAGAAGCAACTATCATAACAGCGTTGGGGTCTTTTTTAAGAACACCAACTGAATTGTTCATAGGCTTAGCAGCTGTCTGGTAAAGGTTGATGTCTTTAGGGAATCCCATGCCGCTTGCGATAACCATATCAGCAGGCTCATCAACGATTGCACCGTCAAATATACGGCATTTCTCAACAGCAGCCTCATGGCTTTTATGAATATCTCCGGCAAAGCAGAAGTTGATTTTTTTATCAGGTCCGATAACTCCTGTAATATTAAAGTCAATTCCAGCCATTTCTGCAGCCTGGAACATTTCTCTGTTTATAGGGTTGTCCTCATATCTTCCAGGAGCTACGAGAGGATTCTGTCCGCTTCCTACTCCGCCCTCAGCAAAATACTGTGAATGGTTGTTCATAATAGTATCTCTTCCCGCCACACCTGGAAGAACATATTTTCTTGAGCCGCCAAATCCAGCAAGGAAATGGAATACTGTTGAACCAACGATAATTTTCTTGTCATAGCTCATAACAGTTTTGTTAACCCATATTTCGTTGTCTCTGAATGATTTTCCAAGGCAAACAAGATTTTCATCACAGTTATGGTCTACCATTTTAATTCTGTCATAAATATCCTTGCCAACAATAAGCGCATGCTCTTCGGGAGTCTGATTTTTATGTGTTCCTGTTGCAGATACGATAAGCATATTCTCATCTTTTACACCAATCTTTTCAAGCATAGGTACAAGTACTGCCATAATTTCCGCAGGTCTGCCCCACTGTCTTGTCATATCAGGAACAAGAATACATACTGTATCTGTAGGTTTAATCATTTCCTCAAGTTTCTGTGTGCCTAAAGGATTTTCAATAGCCGCTCTTATCTTTTCCTCTTCTGTTCCTTCGGGAACCTCAATATGTGCGGGCTCTATTACCTTGATGATATCTTCATCAGGGAATGAAAAATCCATATGGCCGTCACCATATTTAAAACTAAAATTTGCCATGATTTTTTTCCTCCTTACTGAAATCTATATATATATTTTTCCCCATTTAGCTTTTTACCCAAGCTACATTTATAATACCATTTTTATATATTCAATGCAATATAATAAATTTCGTTTTGCATTAAATTTTAATAATAATAGCCAAAAGAAAACACTCCTCAAATAAATTCGGAGTGTTTTTATACAAATAAAATTAAATTTCAGGTATTTTTTCAGCTTTAACTTTGGCGTTCAATTTCTTCATTTCAGCCGCTGCAAAGAAGAAAATAATTATTGATGAACCAATATCCGCAATAGGTCCAGAATAAATGATACCGTCAAGCCCCATAAATAAGGGAAGTATAATAATAAGTGGGATCAATATAATCAGCTGCCTCAGCATTGACAAAATTGAAGCCTTAAAGGCCTGTCCTGTAGCTTGAAAATAGCTGGTAGTTATCATCTGAAATCCCGAAAGGAAAATTCCAAACATATATATGCGAAGGCACATAACAGCAAATTGAGTGAACTGTGCATTATCGTTGCCGAATAATGCAATTATGTACTGCGGAAATGCAACGCAGCATATCCAACCCGCAACTGATACTAATGTTGCTACCACTGAAGCCATTTTATAGGTTTTCTGTATACGCAAATAATTTCCTGCGCCCTTATTATAGCCCAGTATAGGCTGGGCACCGGTACCAATTCCTATATTAACCGCTATCAATATCATACTGACCTTCATAACTATCCCCATAGCGCTTAAGGCGATATCGCCTCCTACCTCAGCCATATTTCCGTACTTAACAAGAGAGTTATTAAGTATAATTTGAAGAAATACAGATGAAACCTGTGTTATACAGCTGGAAACGCCTAATGCAATCGAGGCTTTAAGCAGGGCTGCGTCAAATCTCATATATTCTCTTCTGAAACGCATTTTCCCGTTTTTAACAAAATACCGCATTATAATGAAGGCTGAAACAATCTGTCCCATTATGGTTGCAATTGCTGCGCCCTTTACACCCCAATGAAAAACAAAAATAAATATAGGGTCAAGTATTGTATTCATTACAGCTCCGACAACCATACTCATCATTGATATTTTCGGGCTTCCGTCCGTTCTCGCAAAGTTGGAGCCACCTACACCGCAAAGTACAAATGGTGTTCCGATTAAAATTATAGACGCGTAATCTATCGAATACTGCAGATTATTTTCGGTAGCACCAAAAAGCTTAAGCATTGGTAAAAGAAATACCAGTCCAAGAACCGCCATAACAACGCCAAGAATAGCCATTGTAAAAAACACTGTGCCTAACGTTTTTTCAGCAACATCTTTTTTCTGCTCTCCAAGTTTTATAGCAGCAAAGGCATTTCCTCCTGCACCTATAAGCATTGCAACAGCCAAAGATATAGTTGTTATAGGCAAAGCTACAGTTGTAGCCGCATTTCCTAAATATCCTACACCCTGTCCAATGAATATCTGGTCAACTATATTATAAATTGAGTTTACCAGCATAGCTATTACCGAAGGAATAGCAAACTTTTTTAGCAGCTTACCTATGGGTTCACAGCCCATGGGATTTTCATCAATCATTATCTTCTGTTCCATATTAATTACCTCCATATACACAACAGAAGAATTGTAACACCATTATAGTACAAAAACAACTATATTATCCCCTGTTTTTCCTTTTCCCTTTATACAGGCCATGCACTGCCGCTGCGGATACAATTCCAAGTCCCGCTCCTGCTATTACATCCATAGGGTAATGCACAAGCAGATAAACTCTTGAAAATCCCATAAGCAAAGCCGCATATATCATCCATATGCCCGGTTTCCTAGCTGAGCGGTACATGCTGTAAGCCGCGGCAAATGCGGCAGCTGTGTGTCCTGACGGAAATGAGTAGTCTGTCGGCCTGTCAATTGTAATTTTCAATCCATGCGCATCATTGGGACGCACTCTTCCAACAGCCGGCTTAATAACTAGATTACAGACTGATGCCTCCACTCCGAGTGAGGCTATCATTAAAAGTCCTGCCCGTCGTTTGTCTCCGCCCATAATTATAAGAGAGAACGCAATGCCAATCCACAGTGCACCGTTATTGCCCAATGCAGAAACAAATCTCATTATTCTATCCAGCACACGATTTCTCATATGTTCATTAATAAATCTTATAACCTTATCATCAAAAGTCAGAATAAATTCCAATATTATTCCTCCTAAAAAAGTACGTGCTCCATTAGTGTTTTTACTCCTATCAGAATAAGTACTATTCCGCCGAAAATTCCGGCTCTCTTTTGCAAAGCGTTTCCCGCAATTCTTCCCAAAAAGCCTCCGCTGACAGCAAATATAAACGCCACCGCTCCAATTACCGCTGCAGCGTATATTATATTGATGGAAAGCAGTGCAAGGCTGATGCCAACGGCAAACGCGTCTATACTGGTCGCGATTGCCTGTACTGTAAGCTTTGAAACAGTCAGCTTAAATGCCTTACAATTATTTTTTTCTTCATCGCAAAGTGCTTCTCTAATCATATTTATCCCCAGTAAACCAAGAAGTATGAATGCAATCCAGTGGTCAAACCTTTCAATATAGTCTTTGACACTAGAACCCAAAAACCATCCGGCAGAGGTCATCCCGGCCTGAAACCCGCCAAAGAAAATCCCCTGTTTAGCCGCATGATAACGGTTGAACCGTTTTACGGCTATACCATTTGTTATTGATACGGCAAAAGCATCCATAGCCAGACCAACTGCAATCATAAGCAGGGATATAAAATCCAATCAGTTCCACTCCTCATGTTTATTTAGTTGCATGAACAATCCTTTTTGCTTGCCAGTTCCTTTACCATTCTTACAGCATCATCCATTATAGCCGGAAGTGTGTCGGAGGATACGCCCGCCACTCTAAGGCCGCATTTATTTAATGGTATCAATACCTTAACCGCTGAGCTTTCGCTTATTCCATTGGCCATAGCCGGCGTAAGTTCCCCAAACATAGAATTTGCGGCAACAATTCCAATGCTTCCTACTATAATATCGGCTCTTTTTGCATTAAAAATGACTGCGTTTTCACCAGTCGCAATATTTTTTGCGCCGCCCTTCATCATTCCCATTGTCGCCATAGCGTTAAGTCCTACCGCCATTATTTCATGCTCAGGTCCCAGCTCAGCCTTTAGCTTTTCTATGAGAGCTCTTCCTATTCCTCCGCCCTGACCGTCTACAACCATTATAACCATATTCAAACACTCCTTAGCTTATTCAATAATATAAAAGGAAGCCCTGTTAAATTAAAAGGCTTCCAGAATTAACGGCAAATAAAATGGGAGTTACAGGGCTCGAACCTGTGACCCTCTGCTTGTAAGGCAGATGCT